>Ga0114964_10000764_pt1 | contig 24045 bp, 25 predicted proteins | sample C_131016_MF_Meta_FD_92638 | JGI IMG/M metagenome (GOLD analysis project Ga0114964, IMG submission 92638) | Freshwater microbial communities from Lake Croche, Canada to study carbon cycling - C_131016_MF_MetaG | ecosystem: Environmental > Aquatic > Freshwater > Lake | place: Lake Croche, Canada...
GACGAAAGTTCATCAAAATGACCGGTATTTTTATTGCTCTAAGAATCTTGCTTGGAGTTACCAGCCTTCTTCTAACCCTGCTTATCCTTCTTCACAAGGGTCGCGGAGGCGGTTTGAGCGACATGTTCGGTGGCGGAATCAACACCACAATGTCATCTTCAGGCGTTGCCGAACGCAACCTAAATAGAATCACAGTAATCCTGGGTTTGGTCTGGGTAGTGACCATCATAATCTTGGGGCTTGCCTCAACCTATTCTTGGGCATAACTCTTGAGCGGTAACGGATCAGCAATTAGAGGATCACGTGTTGGCGCTGGTCCAATGGGTGAGCAAGACAACGGTTTTCAAGCTGATCGCATTACTAGAACTTTTTATTGTTTCAACAATCATTCGTTCAGTCCATCCTTCGCTGCAACTGTAGAAGCGGCTGAACTGCCAAATGAGTTAGATTGTCCCCACTGCGGTTTACCTTCTGGCCTAGATAAAGACAATCCTCCACAAATAGCCAAACATGAGCCTTATAAGACTCATCTGGCTTATGTGAAAGAGCGCAGAACACCTCTTGAAGCAAAAACTTTACTCGACGAAGCAGTAGCTGCTGTTCGTGAAAGACGCGAGCGTTTGCTAGCTGAAGCGAAGGCTGAAGCCAAGAGAGCAACAGCTAAAGCCAAAAAGGCCTAACAGCTCCAAAATTCTGAGCCAGCAGCTTGATCAACAAACCAAATTGTTTCGCCGATAGCGTTTATTTTTGCAGCCGGCAGTTCGCAATTCTCATCAGTATGTACTTGAGTAAATGCATCTGATTTATCGATTCCAGACACGACAAAGACTGTTTTCATCGCGGCATTTAAAACTGCATAACTAAGGCTCAATCTTTCGGCAGGCAACTTCGGGGAGTTCGGTTCGGCAACGATGACCTGTTCTTCGGCTAGAGCCTCGTGCCCTGGGAATAGAGACGCAATGTGCCCATCTGGGCCCATCCCTAAAATCACTAAGTCAAAGACTGGGATGTCTGATCCAAAGTGCCTACTGATTCGATCTAAGAACATGGCTTTTGCGTTAAGCAAATCGTCAGAGTCATCAGTGGCAGGGAACTCATGAATGTTTACTTCAGGAACAGCTACTCTCTGAAATAGCGCCTGTCTGGCTTGCACTGCATTTCTCTCTGCGCTAGCAGAGTCAACATACCTTTCATCGCCCCACCAGAAGTGAACTTTACTCAAATCCAAGCGCTCCAAGTCGGGCTGTTCAGCAAGTGTTGCAAGAGTGAGTATTCCAACAGTGCCGCCGGTTAGAGCTACGTTTGCAATTCCAGTTTTGGTGACGGCAGCGACGAGAGTCTCTAAAATTTCCCGAGAAGCCTGATGTGCTACATCTGCGGCATTAATGGCGCTTCTGATTTCAGTGATGTGTGCCACGGTTATTTAGCCTTCTTTGAAACTTTTGGTGTCTGGCGGTTAGTTCCAAAACCTTTTGTAATGAGTTTGCCAAAGGCATCATCACTGTCTAGTCTGCGCAAATCTTCAATCAAACAGTCTCTTGGAGAGCGCCTCGGGAGGCTAATGTCTCTTGTCGGCTGTCCAGGCTGAATTAGTGTCGCAACGTCTGGAATATTTCTAATGATTTCTATGTCCCCAGATTTGCGCAAGAGTTTTACGCCCTTGATTCCAGTGACAGCTTCTCCACGAACAGTTCTGACCAATTGAACATCAACTTTTAGTTTGAGTTCAAGCCAGGCCGCCAACAGGTCAGTACTAGGGGAGTCTACCGCACCGGTTACTATAACGCTCAGGACAGGGTCGTAAGGGGGTTGATCGAGAATAGCCGCTAATTGGGCACGCCAGAGAGTAAGTCTTGTCCAAGCAAAATCACTATCACCCGGCGAATAATTTTTTGCCAAGTTGGACAGCCAACCGTGAGGATCTTTTTGCGCAGCAGCGTCTGTGATTCTGCGTTGCGCAATTCTTCCCAGCGCTGAATCCGATGGCTGCTCTGGAGCAGTCCCAGGCCACCAGGCCACCACAGGCGCATCGGGTAGCAACAATCCTGTAACTAAAGACTCTGCATCGCTAGCAGCCTCGCCGAAGGCCCGCAGCACTATAACTTCCGAGGCACCGGCGTCTCCACCGACACGGATTTCAGCGTCTAACTTTGACTTCTTAGTTGACTTATCGTCATTGGCTAAAACAATAATTCGACACGGATGAGCTCTTGAAGCTTCATTCGCGGCAAGAATGGCTTCTTCTAAATCCTTAAAGTCAGTTTGGATTAGAAGTGTTAGAACGCGTCCAAGAGCAACTGCACCACCTTCTTCTCTGATTTGAACGAGTTCCTTTGAGACTTTGGAGATAGTTGTATTTGGTAAATCTTTAATCATGGTCGTCTCCAAGCTCTGCCATCAATTTTCATCATTCGATCAGCAGAGGCAGGACCCCAGGTGCCAGGTCTGTATGGGTCCGGCTTTCCTGAATTGGCCCAGAATTCTTCGATTGGGTCAAGAATCTTCCAAGATAACTCAACTTCTTCATGGCGAGGGAATAGCGGAGGATCACCTAGAAGAACATCCAGAATTAAGCGCTCATACGCTTCCGGGGATGCTTCAGTAAAAGCGTGGCCATAACCGAAGTCCATTGTCACATCTCGAACCTGCATTCCAACACCTGGAACTTTAGAACCAAATCGAATCGTGACACCTTCATCTGGTTGAACTCTGATAACCAAAGCATTCTGGCCTAATGCAGAAGTTTGTGACTCTCCAAAGATTTGTTGTGGAGCACGCTTGAAAACAATTGCTATCTCTGTAACCCTGCGGCCAAGACGCTTTCCAGCTCTCAAGTAAAAGGGCACACCTGCCCATCTTCTGGTGTTGATATCTAGTCTCATGGCTGCAAAAGTTTCAGTGACAGATTTAGGGTTCATACCCTCTTCTTGTAAGAAGCCTTCAACTTTCTCGCCGCCTTGCCAACCGCCGGTGTATTGTCCTCGAGCAGTGTGCTTGGCCAAGTCTGTCGGGATTCGAACTGCGGAGAGCACTTTTTCCTTCTCTGCACGAAGGTCCGCTGCATCAAAAGACACTGGTTCTTCCATTGCAGTAAGAGCAAGAAGTTGTAGCAGGTGATTTTGAATAACGTCTCTAGCGGCACCAATACCGTCGTAGTAGCCGGCTCTACCGCCAACACCGATGTCTTCAGCCATGGTGATCTGAACGTGATCTATGTAGTTGTTGTTCCAGAGCGGCTCATAGAGTTGGTTCGCAAATCGGAGCGCAAGAATGTTCTGAACAGTTTCCTTGCCCAAGTAGTGATCGATGCGAAAGATTGAATCTGCAGGGAATACTGACTCGACTACTTCATTAAGCTCCCGAGCAGACTGAAGGTCATGGCCAAATGGTTTTTCAATTACAACGCGCCTGAACTGGTTAGGCTTTGGATCCGCTAAGCCTGATCGAGAAAGTTGCTGAGTGACTAGGGGAAAAGCCTTTGGGGGAATGCTGAGATAAAAGGCATGGTTACCGTTGGTGCCTCGCTCTTTATCTAGAGCTTGAATTGTTTCACGAAGTTTATCGAAGGCGGCATCATCGCCGAATTCACCGGACACAAAACGAATGCCCTGAGACAGCTGTTTCCAAACATCTTCGCTCCAAGGAGTTCTCGCATATTTCTTTACTGCTTCTAGAACTACTTGGCCAAAGTCCTGGTCTTCCCAATCCCTACGGGCAAACCCAACTAGTGAGAAGCCAGGTGGCAGCAGTCCTCGGTTGGCCAAGTCATATACAGCTGGCATGAGCTTTTTACGGCTCAGGTCACCCGTGACACCAAAGATGATCAAGCCAGATGGACCAGCAATGCGGTTAAGTCTCCGGTCAGCTGGATCCCTAAGTGGATTCTGGCCTGGACTTATCTTTACTGGACTCAATTATGTTCCTTACCCTAGGACTTTCAGAATACGAGCAAAATCGGCTTCTGGGCTTCTCAATGTCAAGCTCAAAACCGGCCTGCCTAAATCGGCAAGCACTTGAGCATCACCTGCAGCTTGAGATGCAATCAACTGACCTAATGTGAAATCACGACCCGGAACCTGAGCGTCGACTGCTGAATGAGCAATTAACTGAAGAAATACGCCTTGCTTAGGTCCACCCTTGTGATACTGACCAGTTGAGTGCAAGAACCTAGGAGCCCAACCAAATGTTGTTGGACGTGCAGACTTACTGGCAACAGAATTTCTAAGTGTTTCGGTTGCGTACTGACCAGTGCGATTGAGATATGCCTGGATGGATACGTAGCCATCAGTTTTGAGCTGTCTAAGTAACGTCTCAATGGCAGCTTTTACATCAACTGATGAGGAGAGGTTGAGATTGTGTGCTCTGACTTCGATTCCACCATCGACAAAGACAGGTGCAACGATAGCAGCACGCTTTTCCAGCATTCCACGAGCAGCAATTTTTGCTGATTCAACATCAGGCTGATCGAACGGATTGACGCCTAATAAATAACTTGCGACAACAGTTGCGAACTCCCAAAGTAAAAATTGTGCACCGAGCGAACCCGAAGAAGCTAGACCGTTTGGATTAGTAATCTCTTTTTCCCCGACAATGGCAACAAGAACATCCTCTAGTCCGGCGTTGATTTCAAAGCTCTTGTTTGTCAAGACAACCGGAAGAACGCCTCTATCAATTTTTCCTGTTGACTCTGCGATAAGTTGCTCCGCCCAGTCACCAAAACCCGGAAGGCTATCATCGGCAAGAATTCCCAACTTGTCCTTGTATCCAACTAGACCCTGAGTGCGAGCCATGGCGGCACCTAGAATCAGAGCCGGGTTTGCAGAATCATCTGTCGCAAGTTGGTCGCTAACTGATTGAGCTTGCTGAACAAGATCAGCAATATCCGCACCAGCAAGACCTGAAGGCACAAGACCGAAAGCTGTTAGAGCTGAATAACGCCCACCAACATTTGGATCTGCATTGAAGATTCGGTAGCCATCTGCTTTAGCTGCGGCTTCCATAGGAGAACCAGGATCAGTAACAATAATGATTCTCTTTGTCTTATCAATTCCTGCATTAGTGAAGGCCTCTTCAAAAACGCGCTTCTGAGAATCGGTCTCAACGGTTGAACCAGACTTTGATGAAACGATGATTGCCGTGCGCTCTATGTCTGCTGAAACGACTGCAAGTACCTGCTCTGGCTCCGTTGAATCCAGTACTACTAGTTCAACTCCATAGTTCTTGGTAATAACCTCAGGTGCGAGCGATGAGCCACCCATTCCACAGAGAACAAAACGATTGACACCCTGAGCATTGAGTTCATCGCGCAGAGCCAGTATTTCCGAAATCAGGGGAGCAGTGTCGGTGGCTGAGGTAACCCAACCCAAACGGATTGCCGACTCAGCCTCTGCATCTTTGCCCCAGATCGTAAAGTCCTTTGCCGCGATGCGACTGGCAATTTGGTCACTAATCAATCCTGCGATTGTTTCTGAAACGGCTTTTTCAGCCAAGCCAGTAGCAACAACTCTCAATGCCATTACTTTGAAGCCTCCAGTGCAGCGGCAACAGAAGCTACTAATTCATTCCAGGAAACAATGAACTTTTCAACACCTTCGGTCTCAAGAAGTTCAGTCACCTCGTCAATGCTGATACCTAGATCTTCAATGGCGGCTAACACTCCACGAGATTCCTCATAGTGAGCATTAATGCTGTTTACTGGCACGATGCCGTGATCAAAAACTGCTTCCATGGTCTTTTCCGGCATTGTGTTGACCAGTTCAGGAGCCACTAACTCGGTGACATAAAGAGTGTCACTAAGTGCAGAATCTTTAACTCCAGTTGAAGCCATCAGCGGACGCTGTCTATTAGCCCCAGAAGTCTCGAGCTCCGCCCAAGCTGCTGTCGCAAACTCTTGCTCAAACACTTCATAAGCTAGGCGAGCGTTCGCAAGAGCCGCTTTACTCTTCAAAGCTGTTGCCTCAGGTGTTCCTAAGGCCACTAAACGCTTATCAATCTCAGTATCGACGCGTGAAACAAAAAATGAGGCCACCGAATGAATCTTGGCCAGATCATGACCGCTTGACTTAGCAAGTGCGATGCCAGCCTGGTAGGCAGCAATAACTTCGCGATATCTCTGCAAAGAGAAAATCAAAGTTACGTTAACGCTTATTCCGTTTGCTATAACCTCCGTGATAGCAGCTAAACCTGCTCTAGTTGCCGGAATCTTGATCATTACGTTTTCGCGTGCAACCTTGGCAAAAAGCTCTTTAGCTTGCACAACTGTTTGAGCTGTATCGTTGGCAAGCCCTGGTTCAACCTCGATTGATACTCGACCATCGAAGCCGTCGCTCTTGGCATAGACACTGGAGAAAACATCACATGCATCAGCAACATCTTTAGTGGTGATTTCGAAAATTGCTTCAGCAGCGCTTGCACCGGCATGCGCTAGCTCACTTACCTGCTCTGCATAGCCCTCACCTTTGCCAATGGAGCCAGCAAAGATTGTGGGATTAGTAGTAACACCGGAAACGCTTCTTGACTCAATCAAGGCAGCAAGTGCACCTGATTGAATGCGAGTTCGAGAAAGGTCGTCAAGCCAAATGCTGACTCCGTTGGCGGCAAGTTGTTCAAGTGGGGTGGTCATATATATTTCCTTCTTTAGTTCTTCAAAGATTTCTCGGCAGCCAGGACAACTGCTTCTGTCGTGATGCCAAATTCTCTAAATAGAGTCTTGTAATCGGCTGATGCGCCAAAGTGTTCGATTGAAACACTCTCGCCCTTGCCACCGACATATTTCTGCCATCCGAGAGACAGACCTGCCTCAACCGATACTCGAGCAGTAACGGAGTTAGGCAATACTTCTTCCTGATAATCCTTCGACTGTTCTTCAAACCATTCAAGACAAGGAGCAGAAACAACACGGGCAGCAATTCCTTTTGCCTCTAGTAATGCTCTTGCGTTTACGGCAAGCTGCACTTCGGATCCAGAGGCAATCAGAATAACTTCCGGCTTTTTGTTGGCTGCATCAACTAATACGTATGCGCCTTTACTGGTTAGCTCAGCGGAGGCGAAGACCGCACCTGTCTCATCTGCTTCACCGCGTTTAAACACGGGAATATTTTGACGCGTAAGCGCGATACCTGCTGGACCTTCACGACGCTCAAGCATTGTTTTCCAAGCTTGTGCGACTTCATTGGCATCTCCTGGACGGACAACATCAAGTCCAGGGATAGCTCTCAGAGTTGCTAACTGCTCAATTGGTTGGTGAGTAGGGCCATCTTCACCAAGGGCAACGCTGTCGTGTGTCCAAACAAAAATCGACGGCACCTTCATGAGCGCGGCCAATCTAACTGCAGGTCTCATGTAGTCGCTAAAAATAAGGAATGTTCCGCCAAAGGCACGAGTCTTGCCGTGCAAGACAATTCCATTCAGGATTGCAGCCATTGCGTGTTCGCGAATACCGAAGTGTAGAACACGACCGTACTGGTCACCTGACCATTCGTGAGTAGACCACTTGGCTGGCACGAAAGATTTAGCTCCTTCGATCGTGGTGTTGTTGGATTCAGCAAGGTCTGCAGATCCACCCCAAAGTTCAGGCATTACTTTGGCAATTGCGTTGATGACTTTTCCGCTAGCTGATCTTGTTGAAACCTCAGTGCCAGATTCAAAAGTCGGAAGTGCGGATGAAAGCTCTGCAGGAGCCTTACCTGTCTGCACGCGATCAAAAAGGTTCTTTCGCTCAGGATTCTTTGCTGCCCAGGCATCAAATTTTGATTGCCACTGGGCTCTAGAAACGTTGGCACGTGCCGAAGCGTTATTGCGAGTGTGGTCGATTATTTCAGCGGTAACTTCAAAAGTCTTCTCTGTATCAAAACCTAGAGCAGTCTTTAGACCCGCTAGTTCTTCTGCACCAAGTGCTGAACCGTGAATCTTTCCAGTGTTCTGCTTCTTAGGGGATGGCCAACCAATGATAGTTCGCAAAGTAATAAGTGAAGGCTTGTCTGTTACTGCCTTTGCTTTTTCAATGGCTGAATAGAGTTCAGCAATGTCTTCCTGATAGTTACCGGTTTTCTTCCAGTCAACAGTTTGTGTGTGCCAACCGTAAGAGTCGTAGCGAGCTGAAAGGTCTTCTGTGAATGCGATGTTGGTGTCATCTTCGATAGAAATCTGGTTTGAATCGTAAATGACAACTAGGTTGCCCAACTGTTGGTGTCCAGCAAGAGAGGCAGCTTCACTGGTAACACCTTCTTGCATGTCACCATCACCTGCAATTACGTAGATGTGGTGATCGAAGGCACTCTGACCTTCTGGAGTTTCTGGATCGAAAAGCCCACGTTCGTATCTGGCAGCGTATGCAAAGCCTGTAGCAGATGCCAAACCCTGTCCAAGTGGACCTGTTGTGATTTCGACACCTTTGGTGTGACCGTATTCGGGGTGTCCAGGAGTTAGCGACCCCCAAGTCCTGAGAGTTTTTAAATCATCCAGTTCTAGACCGAAACCAGCTAGGTATAGCTGGTTATAGAGGGTGAGCGAAGAGTGGCCGACACTAAGAATAAAACGGTCTCTTCCAACCCAGTGCTCGTCTTTAGGGTCGTGGTTCATTACCTTCTGGAAGAGTAGGTAAGCAACTGGAGCCAATGAAATAGCTGTACCAGGGTGGCCGTTACCGACCTTTTCAACTGCATCAGCAGCCAGAACTCTTGCAGTGTCTACTGCTCTCGAATCAACTTCGTCCCAAATTAGTGCCATCGGACTTTCTCCTTATCGATGTGCAAATCAAAACACAGCTCTGCTTCTTTGCCCTGTGCATTTTGCTCTAGAAATAGCCAGAAATAATGACTTCTGGACTCGAAATGGTGCTTTTGAAGTCTATACCCGATAGGACATTTGATTACGGACATGTAACGGTTCTTGGTTATTGGCTTAGACTTGGGGGGATGAAACTCGGATTCGAAGCCCCAGAATTAGCCTTGCCTAAGGCTAATGGCTTGACTCTGGCTAAGGCTTATTTGGCTCTAACCAAGCCCCGGGTGATTGAATTACTGCTGATAACGACTGTCCCAGTGATGATCCTGGCTCAAAAGGGCCTTCCTGACCTGTGGCTAGTGTTGGCAACCCTAATTGGTGGCGCAATGAGCGCTGGTTCAGCTAATGCTTTTAACTGCATAATCGATGCCGATATCGACAAAATCATGGGAAGAACCAAAAATAGGCCCTTGGTTACTGGATTACTGACACTCAGTCAAGCAAAGATATTTGCAGCGCTTCTGGGTGTTCTTTCGGTACTTTGGCTGGGATTCTTTGTTAATCCACTTAGCGCAGTACTTGCCCTTAGCGCAGAGCTGTTCTACATCTTCGTCTACACCCTTTTGCTCAAGCGCAGAACTTCTCAAAACATAGTCTGGGGAGGTGCAGCTGGGGCAATGCCTGTACTAATCGGCTTTAGTTCAGTTACCAACACTTTGACTTGGTCCGCGGCAGTGCTATTCCTGATTATCTTTTTATGGACGCCTCCGCACTATTGGCCATTGTCAATCAAGTACAAAGATGATTACCAAGCCGCTGGAGTGCCAATGCTTCCTGTCGTTGCTAACCCAAATCGAGTTGCACTAGAGATCGTGATCTATAGTTACGCGATGGTAGCCAGCACTTTCCTTTTGATACCAGTTCATCCGATGGGTCTGATTTACACCTCAGCAGCAGTGCTTGGTGGCTTCTGGTTCATCTTCGAGGCACACCTGCTTCAGAATAGAACTAGAAGAGATCAAGAAAATAACCCAATGAGGCTCTTTCATATTTCGATTACCTATTTAACGGTTTTATTTATGGCAGTTGGTCTAGACCCACTTCTAAACCTAAATTTCTTCTAAGGAATACTTTTCAGCTCTTCTAGTCTTGCTAGGGATTCATTTCTTTCTTCTGCGTGATCAACAATTGGCGCAGGGTATGCCAAGTCGTAACCTGAGAACACATTCCAAGGCTCATGAACATCTGCACCTGTTAAGTGTTTGAGCTCTGGAACATACTTACGCACATAATCCCCGTTAGGGTCAAACTTTAACCCCTGCATGACTGGATTGAATATTCTGTAATAGGGGGAGGCATCAGTTCCGCAACCAGCAGTCCACTGCCAACCGTGAGCGTTAGAAGCTGGATCGAAATCACTGAGGTGTCTCTCAAAGTGCGCTGCACCTAATGTCCATTCAAGATGCAGATCCTTGACTAGGAATGAGGCGACAATCATTCGAACGCGATTATGCATCCAACCTTCAGCGAGCAGTTGCCTCATCCCCGCATCAACCATCGGGTAACCAGTGTTGCCTTCACACCAAGCTTTGAAGCGATCTTGTGCCTGCGCACCTTCGTCATATCTAAGCTTTTTGAAGCGTGGCTCGTAATAGTCAGTTTGAGTGTGTGGATAGTGATGCAAAACATCTGCATAGAATTCACGCCAGGCGATTTCTTTACGAAAAACAAATGAACCCTCGTCATCACCAAGGTCCGATAGAAGCGTTCTCGGGTGAATCTCGCCATGAGCTAGAGCGTGAGAAAGGTGCGAAGTTCCGCTTAAATCTGCTCTATTCCGGTCTTCGCTGTATTTGACTACTGCGCGCTTCTTGAATCGCTCAAACGTTCTGAGAGCAAAAGCTTCACCAGCAATCACCTTGATTGGAGAGGCTTTGCTAGGCACTGGGATGGGCGTGCCCTCAGTCAAACTAAGCCAAGAAACCTTTTCAGTTTGAACTTTCATAGGAGCGGTATCGGCTAACTGATCCCACGATTTGAAGAAGGGTGTGTAAACACGATAGTTCGTGCCATCAGGCTTTCTAACTGTGCCGGGCTGAACAGCATAGGCGGAACCTAGGAGTTTAAACTCAATACCTTTCGCATCAAGTGCTTTAGCGACACTTTCTTGCTCCAAAACACCTTGGGGGTCAAATCGATTCATGGCAAAGATTTGAGTTGATCCAGTAGACAAGCAAGCTTCAAGTAATTTTTCCCCAAGTTCGAAATTTTCTTGATAGCTAACAATATTCAGAACATTGCCTAATGACTGCTTTAGTGAGTTGAGTGATTCAGTCAAACTGTGCTGGCGGATACCTTCGAGTGATTGATATTCTTTTGAATCAAAGGTAAATAGGGGATAGATGTCTTTTGTAGCAGCTACCGCTTCGAATAGGGCCTCGTTGTCTTGAACTCGGAGATCTTTTCGAAACCAGAAAATAGCGCTCATTTTTTATGCAGCAAGTTTCTAGTTATAAGAAGTTGGAAAGTTAGCATGCTTGCTAATAGCGATGCACCAAACATGTGCAGTGCGACAAGTCCTATAGGTAAACCAATTCGAGCTTGCAGTATTCCGACTCCGGCTTGAAGAGCAAGAATGCCAAGAAATACTAAGCTCGTTGTTTTCGCAAATTTTGGTGTGGTACTTGACCTGAAATACAGCAAAGTTTGCAATAGCACTAGGCCAAGTAGAAGGTAGGCGGGGTAGCTGTGTATATGGACAAGCAGGTCTGAGTTCAACCCATTTCTAGGAGTATCGGCATCACCGGCATGAGGTCCAGAGCCCGTGACTATGACACCAATAATGATGGCCAAAATGCCAACTGGGAAAATTACAACTGACAAGTGCTGTGAAGATTCAGACGCCGCAAAACTCCATTGACCATAAAAGCGCCAGACAAGTACCGTGGCGATGCCAATTAGTAGAGCTGAAACTAAAAAGTGAGCACCAACTATCCAAGCATTTAAGCCCGTGAGTACTGTGATGCCTCCAAGAATAGCTTGGGCGACGATGCCCATTCCTAAGGCAAATGAAGGCCAGACTAGGCCAGTTTTTTCAGAGTTGGAAAGTCTAATTACGGTTAGGTAGGTCAAAATTGCCACGATCAAAAGCACGAAGGTCAATAGACGGTTGGCAAACTCTATGATTCCGTGCATGCCCAATTCAGGCACTGTTGAGTAAGACCCCGCTTCACATTCTGGCCAGGTTGGACAGCCAAGTCCGGAACCCGTGAGACGAACTGCGCCTCCCGTTACGACAATTAGAATTTGGCTAACAAGCGATGCCCAAACATAAAGTCTTAGACGCTCTGCTCCTAGAACGGTGTTGAGCAAAATTCAGCCTCTCTGTGGGCATTTCGGGGGTTACTAATTGGGTAACGTTTAGATAAACTTAGAATACTCGCGATGCCAGAAATCCATTAGCTGGCACTCAGATTCTCAGTAATTTATAGAGAAATACTTCTCTACTCGTACTGTTGGTTCGTGAACCTATGAAAGAGGAAAAATCTTGACTGACGCTGCAGTTTCACATCCAGAACTAGAAGGCCTTGGCGTCTATGAGTTCGGCTGGTCAGACAAAGATGACGCTGGAGCTAGTGCAAGACGAGGAATCAACCAAGAGGTTGTCACCGACATCTCTGGCAAAAAGAGTGAACCTCAGTGGATGCTGGATCTTCGTCTCAAGGGTTTCTCTTATTTTTTGAAGAAGCCAATGCCAACCTGGGGAAGTGACCTGAGTGGTATCGACTTCGACAACATCAAATATTTTGTTCGTTCAACCGAGAAGCAAGCTGGCTCTTGGGATGAACTACCTGATGACATTAAGAACACTTACGAAAAGCTTGGTATTCCTGAAGCTGAAAGGCAGCGTCTTGTTTCCGGTGTTGCAGCTCAGTACGAATCTGAAGTGGTTTACCACCAAATCAACGAAGAGCTAGAAAAGCAAGGCGTTATCTTCCTAGATACCGACACGGCTCTCAAGGAGCACCCTGAGCTATTCCAGGAGTATTTCGGCACTGTTATCCCTGCCGGAGACAACAAATTTGCATCTCTGAACACTGCGGTTTGGTCAGGTGGTTCATTTGTTTACGTTCCAAAGGGTGTCCACGTCGAGATCCCGCTACAGGCATATTTCAGAATTAATACTGAAAACATGGGTCAGTTCGAAAGAACACTGATTATCGCAGATGAGGGTTCATATGTTCACTACATCGAAGGATGTACTGCGCCTATTTACAAGAGTGATTCTCTGCACTCAGCAGTCGTTGAAATTATTGTGAAGAAGAATGCTCGCGTTCGATACACAACAATTCAGAACTGGTCTAACAACGTATACAACCTAGTTACTAAGCGTGCAATCGCTCACGAAGGTGCAACCATGGAATGGATCGATGGCAACATCGGCTCAAAGGTGACCATGAAGTATCCAGCAGTGATTCTTGCTGGTGAACGAGCTAGGGGAGAGACTCTTTCTGTTGCTTTCGCTGGTGAAGGTCAACACCAGGATGCTGGTGCGAAGATGATCCATCTTGCCCCATACACCTCTTCATCAATCGTTTCTAAGTCAATCGCTCGCGGTGGTGGCAGAACTTCCTACCGTGGTGAGATCCGAGTAAACCCTGGAGCACACCACTCAGCTAACACAGTTCGGTGTGACGCACTACTGATCGACACACTTTCTAGAAGTGATACTTACCCTGCTATCGATGTTCGTGAAGATGATGTCACCATGGGTCACGAAGCGACAGTTTCACGCGTGAGCGACGAGCAACTGTTTTATCTGCAATCTAGAGGTCTTGCAGAGGATGAAGCTATGGCCATGATTGTTCGTGGATTTATTGAACCAATCGCTAAAGAATTGCCAATGGAATACGCATTAGAGCTGAATAAGCTCATTGAAATGCAAATGGAAGGCGCTGTCGGTTAATGAGCGCTCCGGTTCAACATGGCCTAACCGAGCATAGCCACGGTGCTGGTGTGCCTTTACAAATCAGAAGTGATCGACTTCGATCTAGCTCGGTTGCTGATTTTCCTGCGATCACTAAGCAGCAGGACCTTTGGCGTTATCTAGATGTGGATCAACTAAAGGGGCTTGATGCAGATGTTCTCGCTGAATATTTTGAGCAGGTAACTTTCACTGGTCCTGCTGGTGTGAGCTTTGATTGGGTTCTTAGTTCATCAGCTCCAGTTGGCTCAATTGGATTGCCTGAAGACCGTGTTAGCGCAGCTGGATACACCAATGCGAGTAAGACTTTGATGGTTCAGATTGCGGATGAACTTGTTAGCAGTCAAGAAATAAAGATTTCTATTCAAGGGAATTCAACTACCGCTTCCGCTCTGCACTTATTTATCTCGGCAGGCAAATTCAGCAATACAACATTGATTATTGAGCACACTGGATTAGGTGTCTTGAGTGAGAACGTGGAAATTTCCGTGGCTGATGAGGCAAAGCTAAACCTGGTTTCACTGCAAAACTGGGATAAGGGTTCCGCTCACGTCTCTGCTCACTTCGCGAAGCTGGAAAGAAACTCTTTTCTGAAGCACACCGTTGCTTCATTTGGAGGGGATCTTGTTCGTGTGACTCCTATTGCTACTTTCGCTGGTCCTGGCGCTGAAGTTGAACTAAATGGGGTTTACTTCGCTGAAGCCGGTCAACATCTGGAGAACCGTCCGTTCGTAGATCATGCTGCTCCAAACTGCAAATCCAGAGTTACCTACAAGGGGGCTCTTCAGGGCGAAAAAGCTCACACCGTTTGGATTGGCGATGTTCTGATTCGTGCAATTGCCGAAGGAACAGACACCTACGAACTAAACAGAAACTTACTGCTAACCGATGGCACTAGAGCTGATTCGGTTCCTAACCTAGAAATCGAGACAGGTCAGATCGAAGGGGCTGGACACGCAAGTGCATCCGGTCGTTTTGATGATGAGCATCTTTTCTATCTGCAGGCCAGAGGTATTACTCCGGATGAGGCAAGAAGATTGGTTGTTCTTGGTTTCTTGGTTGAAGTAATTCAGAAGACTGGTATCCCATCACTTATTGATTCACTCACAGCTTTACTCGAAGAGAAACTGAACAGGAACTAGCAAATGGCACTCAGAATTTGTAATGTCAGTGACATTAAGCCCGGCAGAGCAATCCGTGTGAAGATTGGCGATCACGCTCTAGCCATCGTGCACAGCCCTAACGGTGAAATTCACGCCATGGATGACAAATGCTCACACGGTGAGATTTCGCTAAGTGAAGGTTTCGTTGATAACGAAACAATTGAATGCTGGGCGCACGGTGCAAAGTTTTCTCTAGAGTCAGGTTTGCCACTATTCCTTCCAGCATTTGAACCGGTTAAGGTTTATGAAGTTCTGGTAGAGAACGATGAAGTTTTTATTGAATACGATCAGGCCTAGGCCACAAGGAAAGAGAACATGTCCATTCTTCAAGTAAAGAACCTCCACGTTTCAGTTGACACCGACCAGGGTGCCAAGGAAATCCTCAGGGGAGTCGATCTAACTATCCGCAGTGGAGAAATCCACGCAGTGATGGGGCCAAACGGCTCAGGTAAGTCGACCTTGGCTTATTCCATAGCTGGCCACCCTAAATACCGGGTTACCGATGGTGAGATCCTGTTGGATGGCGAAAACGTTCTTGAGATGAGCGTTGACGAGAGAGCTCGCGCTGGCTTATTCCTAGCGATGCAGTATCCAGTTGAGATTCCAGGCGTTTCTGTTTCTAACTTCCTGCGCACAGCGAAGACAGCTATTACTGGTGAAGCTCCTGCACTTAGAACGTGGATCAAGGATGTTCGTGAAGCTATGGACAACCTGAGGATTGACGCAACTTTCTCAGAGAGAAACGTCAACGAAGGTTTCTCAGGAGGAGAAAAGAAACGTCACGAGATCTTGCAGTTAGAGCTTCTAAAGCCTCATTTTGCAATTCTTGACGAGACTGACTCAGGTTTGGATGTTGATGCACTGAAGATTGTTTCTGAGGGCGTTAACCGTGCTCACGCAGCCTCAGACCTAGGTGTCTTACTAATCACTCACTACACCCGCATCCTTCGATACATCAAACCTGATTTCGTGCACGTTTTCGTGGCTGGAAAGATTGCTGAGGAGGGTGGTCCAGAACTAGCTGACCGTCTCGAAGCTGAAGGCTACGACCGTTACGTGAAGGCTTAGTAGTTGACTGAGATAGATCTAACCCCAGAAAGATATGATCAAGTCCTTGAGGCAATCAAGGAAGTAATCGACCCTGAAATTGGTGTCAACATTGTTGACCTTGGTCTGATCTACGATCTCAAACTGGCTGAAGACGAATCACTTTTGATACACATGACTTTAACTTCAGCTGGATGCCCTTTGACCGACGTCATCGAAGAACAAATGGGTCAGGCCTTAGACGGTGTTGTCGAAGCGTTCCGCATCAACTGGGTCTGGATGCCACCATGGGGTCCAGAGAAAATAACCGACGACGGTAAAGAGCAAATGCGTGCAATTGGTTTTGCTATTTAGTTTTACTTCTTTAGTTTGTTAACTAGAAGCCACGCACCTGGAATAAGAGTTGCAGCAATGACAGCCTTCACAGCATCCCAAATCAGGAAAGGCAGCATGTCTTGGGCTGCAGCTAAAAGATTTGCATCGTAATAAGGAATCATCGCTAGAACCGGGACGCCGAATCCATAAATAACAACTGTGCTAGCAACAAAACTAGTCAGAGCTTTCAGCGCATTAGAAGACCAATTCAATTCTGCAAGGCGTCCTGCGACCGCTGCCGCGAAGATGAATCCGATTATGAATCCTCCAGAGGAACCAAAAAGAACGTTGAAGCCTGAGCTGGCATCTGCAAAAACAGGAACTCCTAGCGCGCCAACTAGCGCATAAGCCGCCATGGTGATTGAACCTCTTGCTGCACCGTAAGTTGATCCGATGACCAGCACGGCGAGGGTCTGAAAAGTGAAGGGGACTGGAAGGGCAGGGATGCTCAACTGTGCTGAAAGTGCAGTTAGTGCAACTCCAGCAATAACCAGAATGACGTTGTTTAGAAGTGTCCTGGCGACTAATTTGTCGATTAGGGTGATGTTTTGAGCTTGAGCGATTGACAAAGCTGGCCTTTCGTTTAGATAACGTTTTGATTAATACTAGGGTAGAACAAGCAATCAAACGCAAATCAGTTTGAATTTCTGCAACCAACTATTGGAGCCCGATGATTAACTTGCGCGACCTCGAGATCACCATCGGTCCCCGCGTACTCATGTCAGGCGTGACTTTTCAGGTGTCTAAAGGTGACAAGGTTGGACTTGTTGGCCGCAATGGTGCCGGAAAGACCACGTTAACCAAGGTTATTGCTGGCGATTTTCAAGCCAGCGGGGGCAGTATTGACCGAGTCGGAGAAATTGGTTACCTTCCGCAGGACCCTAGAACTGGAGATCTGCACGAATTAGCCCAAGATCGCATACTCAACGCCAGGGGACTGGGCACAATTATTAAGAAACTCGAGCAGACCCGAGAAGAGATGGCCTCTGTTGATGAAACAGTTTATGACGCGGCTATGGCCCGTTATGAGAAATTAGAAGCTCAGTTTGAAGCTAATGGGGGCTATGCCGCAGAAGCAGAGGCCGCAGCTATTGCGGGAAACCTCGGTTTGAAGTCCAATGTCTTATCCCAAGAGATTGGCACGCTCTCCGGTGGCCAGAGACGACGTATCGAGTTGGCAAGAATACTCTTTTCAGCTGCAACCACCATGATTCTCGATGAGCCAACCAACCACCTAGATGCAGACAGCATTATCTGGTTACGTGATTTTCTAAAGAACTATCAAGGTGGACTGATAGTTATCAGCCACGATATTGAAATTGTTGAAGAAACAGTAAATAGGGTCTTCTATCTAGATGCAAACCGTGCGGTCATCGATATATACAACATGGGTTGGAAGCAGTATTTAAAACAGCGCGAATCGGATGAGGAACGCAGAAAGCGGGAGCGAGCAACAGCCGAGAAGAAGGCTAGCGTTTTACAACTACAGGCTGCAAAATTTGGAGCTAAAGCTTCAAAAGCATCAGCAGCCCACCAGATGGCTCGCCGTGCGGAAAAACTTTTGAGTGGGCTTGATGATGTTAGAGAAGTCGATCGTGTCGCGAAGATTCGTTTCCCAGATCCGCAGTCCTGTGGAAAGACTCCGCTGTTTGCCCACAACCTAAGCAAGAGTTACGGATCATTGGAAATCTTTACTGCTGTTGACTTGGCAATCGATAGAGGATCAAAAGTCGTAATCATTGGCCTAAATGGTGCTGGTAAGACAACTCTCTTGCGCATCCTAGGTGGCATCGAAAATCCTGACACCGGTTCAATTGACCCAGGTCATGGGTTAAAGATTGGTTACTACGCGCAGGAGCATGAAACTCTCGATGTGACAAGAACAGTTCTAGAGAATATGCAGGATGCTGCTCCTGAGCTAGCAGACACAGATGCTCGCAAAACACTCGGGTCTTTTCTTTTCAGCGGAGATGACGTGAACAAGTTAGCTGGCGTGCTCAGTGGTGGTGAGAAGACACGCTTGGCTCTGGCCTCACTAGTTGTGTCAAAGGCCAACGTACTACTACTGGATGAACCAACAAACAACCTAGACCCAGCTAGCCGCGGAGAAATCTTGAATGCTTTGGCCTCGTTCTCAGGAGCAGTGGTGCTGGTTTCCCACGACGTCGGAGCAGTAGACGCCTTGAACCCCGAGCGTGTTTTGGTCATGCCGGACGGTCAAGAAGATCTTTGGAATGAAGGGTATCGAGATCTAATCGTGCTCTCCTAAGCAGCATTTATAGCAACTGCTAATAGGGTGGAAGAAGTTATCCTCCCGAAAGGAACACATCATGGATCTAGTTACACTCACACAGGCAATGTTTATGCTCGGCTTTGTTGCGATGGCAGCCGGTACTTTTTACTTCGTTTTAGAGCGTGGTGAGCTAAAAGGTGACGGCAGGACAAGTGCTACCTATGCGGCACTAATTACTTTTATCGCAGCTCTTTTTTACTGGCAAATGAAAGACATCGTTGCGTTCGCCCACCCAGGTGATGTCAATCTGATTGCCCACACTATGCCAGTTAGATATCTGGACTGGGTCCTCACCACCCCACTGTTGCTAATTGAATTTGGTTTGATTGCAGGATTAGCAGGCGCAGAAAAGGGATTGACTTACCGACTTGTGCTTGCAGATATAGTCATGATTGTCACTGGATACTTTGGTGAAATTGGGGTTGCAGGATCTGCAGGTAACTATGTGAACTTCGTTATCTCATCTCTAGCTTGGGGTTACATCGCATACACACTTTGGCAGCTTAAGCCAACCAAGGGAAGCGCTGCGGTAAAGGCGGCGGTGAACAACATGAAGAAGTTTGTTATCTTCGGTTGGTTGGTTTACCCAATTGGAACTGCACTTCAAGAGTTCCTCGAACTCAACAACTCTGACGCTGAAACTGTGAAAGTTGCAGTTTGCTCTGCAGCGATAATCTACGTGGTGGCAGACATCATAAACAAAGTTGGTTTCGGCATCTTTGCGCTAAAGGCATTCAAGAAAGACTAATCAAGTAACTTATCTTCAGCCTCTGCATCAGAGTCTCTGGTAAGCAACTTTATTTTTCTAGGAGCGAGACCTGCAAGTCTTCGTCGATCCTGAGAAATAGTCCAATAAACCGCGCCGAAAGCCATCAGAGCAAACAGAATCCACTGCATTGCGTAACTTAGGTGATTACCTTGATTCAATTCAGGCATGGGCATAGCTTGGCCAGAGGCAAGCTCGGGAAACTCATTGACTAATCTGCCATACGCCTGAGTGTATGCAGGCTGGTCTTTTATTGGAGCGCTTGCAGTCTTGAGATCAATGCTTGGCAATTGCCCTGTTGGCGCAGTTCTGTCTAATTGAGGTTCGGAAGGCCTTAACCGCAAAGTCAACTGACGATGTGTGAAATTTAACTCCGGAACAAAGTCGGGGGAGTCCTGAGCATTTCCCGTTGGTAACCAACCACGATCGACCCAGATGATGCTTTCGCTGTCGGTCTGAAAAGCAGCGAGCTGCAGAAAACCAGGGTTTCCTGCGAATGGCCTATTTCGAATTAAGAAGTAATTCTCAGCAAGATAGTGTCCTGAGACTAGAACCTGTCGATATTCCAGAGAAACATTCCACTTAGAGTCTGGCTTTAGCAACTCCTCTAGTGCAACTGGTGTGCTGTCGTAGTTGGCTAGAACGATGTCGTTAGATTTTTGGACTTCGGCTGCTCTGGAAAATTGCCATTGCGATAACAACCAGCAAGCGGTGCCAAAAACTGCTGCCAGAGATATCCAGGACAACCAGCGAACTAGGTTCTGACGACTAGCCATTTTCAGATGGGTCTTTAGCCCTGAATGCATCTGCAGAGATGCTTAAAGTCGGTGCTTCTTCAACGGGGATTCTCTTCGAGGAAGTGCCTGAACCCTGCGCGTTGGCTATAACTACGGCGAAATATGGAAGAAAGACTGCGCCGGCAACAAAAACCAAGGTGAACCAGCTAACCGGAATAGCAACAGCCAAAACGATGCAGATAACTCTGATGACCATAGCAATTGTGTATTTGATAAAGCGTGAACGGCGCTCTTGATAAGGAGATTCCTCTACTGAGGTAACTGCTTGCGGTTGGGGCAATTCTTTCCTTCTGTATGGCTCATAATCAAAGCCAAATTCACAGCAGGCAATAAACTTTAACCTGCACGCCAATTATCTCATAACAGCTAAGGCGAAAACAAAAATGAACCAAACACGAACAGTTCTAGTTACCGGTGGTAATCGAGGAATCGGTAAGGCAATAGCTGAAGCATTCGTTGCTCAAGGACACCGCGTTGCGGTCACAGTTCGAAGTGGGGAAGGCCCAGCAGGCACTCTCAGTGTCAAAGCCGACGTGACCGATGCTGATTCGCTAGATATTGCTTTTGCTGAGATTGAAGAAAAACTTGGTGCGGTGGAGATTTTGGTAGCCAACGCGGGAATTACCAGAGACACCCTCTTGATGAGAATGACTGACGAAGAATTCGAAGATGTCATCAACACCAATCTTTCGGGTGCATTTAGAGTGCTCAAGCGTGCAACGAAGGGCATGATCAAGGCAAAGTATGGACGCGTTATTTTTATTGGTTCAGTTGTCGGTCTTTTGGGTAGCGCCGGGCAGGTGAACTACTCAGCGGCCAAGAGCGGTTTAGTCGGTATGGCTAGATCTCTAACTCGTGAACTAGGCGGAAGAGGTATCACAGCCAACGTGGTGGCTCCTGGGTTCATTGACACCGACATGACTGCTGAACTTAGCCCTGAGACCCAAGAGGAATACAAACGAAAGATTCCTGCAGGTAGATTTGCGTCCCCTGAAGAGGTTGCTAAGGTCGTAACCTGGCTGGCCAGTGATGAGGCCTCATACATCTCTGGTGCCGTCATTCCGGTTGATGGTGGCCTAGGCATGGGTCATTAGGCTCTAAATTTCTCCTTCACTGGCAGAATAAGACAAGTACGAGACTAAATAATAGAAAGATTGACAGCATGGGAATCCTAGAAGGCAAAAAACTACTTATCACTGGAGTGCTAACTGAAGCGTCTATCGCTTTTACAGTTGCCCGCCTAGCTCAAGAGCAAGGTGCAGAGATAGTTCTTTCTTCTTACGGCCGGATGCTTCCAATCACAGAGAAGATCGCGCTGCGCCTACCTAAGCCTTGTCCTGTCATCGAGTTAGACGCAACCAGCGATGAAGACCTGGCTGCATTACCAGCAAGGATTCAAGAGCACTTGCCACACCTTGACGGAATAGTTCACGCTATCGCTTTTGCCCCAGGAACAGCTTTAGGTGGTAATTTTCTCGAGACTGAGTGGGCAGATGTGTCAACAGCAATTCAGGTCTCTGCATACTCTTTGAAGTCAATAACTATGGCGGCTAGACCTCTTCTTCGTCCTGGCTCATCAATTGCAGGTCTTACCTTCGACGCCTCGGTGTCTTGGCCGGTATACGACTGGATGGGTGTTGCTAAAGCGGCTTTCGAATCTACTTCAAGATATTTGGCTCGCTACCTCGGTAAGGATGATATTCGTGTCAACCTGATATCTGCCGGACCTTTAAGAACTCCAGCCGGTAAGAGCATCCCAGGCTTCTCGTCAATGGAAGACATTTGGGTGGATCGTGCACCTTTGAACTGGGAACTAGCAGATACCGAGCCTGCTGCTCGCGGAATTATTGCTTTACTAAGTGATTGGTTCCCAAAGACAACTGGTGAAATCATTCACGTTGACGGTGGATTGCACTCAACCGGTCACTAAAAACCAATTAGTGGAATTAGATCTCTTAGATCATTTCTGGCAATCAGGACATCGGCTTTCGCTCTAACTCTTGGCTTTGCGTTGAATCCAACGGAGAGCCCTGCTATTTCCATCATGTCTAGGTCATTTGCGCCGTCACCAACCGCAATTGTTTGGCTAAGTGGAATATCAAGCTCTTTAGCCCATTCACGAAGAGCGTCAGCCTTTGCAGGTTTATCAACAATTTCTCCGATGACATTACCGGTAAGCAATCCATCAATGACTTCAAGCTGATTTGCGCGGTAGAAATCTAGATTTAGTTTTTTAGCAAGAGGGGTAAGCAGCTCGATAAATCCACCTGACACAGCTCCCGCTTTACCGCCAACACTGTGGATGTATTCAATAGCTTCCAATGCTCCAGGAGTCAAAGTTAGTCTGTTTAGAGTCTCAAAAATAACTGACTCTGGAAGACCTTTTAGAACGGCTACTCTGGCTTTCAGGCTTCCGGCGAAATCTAATTCGCCAGCCATAGCCCTGGCCGTTGCGGCTTCAACTTCGGCTCTCTTGCCCGCATGATCAGCTAGAAGTTCGATGACCTCTTGTTCAATCAAGGTTGAATCGACATCAAAGATCACAAGCAGGCGAACAGGTTGCTGATCTTTGGTCATAAGAAAACTTTATTGCCTAATACAAGGCAATTAGTTCAGTTGTCGTTCTTGAGTGTCTTTTCGTTGGCTTTAGCTTTCGTCGCTTAGGCTAAAAAACTATGAACGTAGTTCTAAATTTTGAGCAAGTCTGCCTTAGCCGAGGTGGCCGCAACATTTTGAGTGATATCACTTGGCAGGTTGAACCAAACCAGCGTTGGGTGATTGTCGGACCTAATGGTGCCGGTAAGACGACTCTGCTAAGAATTGCTTCCACACACCTGCAGCCAAGTTCAGGAACAGTTCAAGTGCTAGGGCGCACTCTTGGAGAAGTCAACGTATTCGACCTCAGAACCAGAATCGGTTTCGCATCAACTGCTATTGCCAATCGAATTCCGAACTCCGAGAATGTGCTCGATGCGGTAATGACAGCAAGCTATGCCATAACCGGAAGATTCAAAGAAACTTACGATGAAGTTGACATTAGGAGAGCCAAGCGAGTGCTCGGGGAATGGCAACTTGCCGATCTGGCTGAACGACCTTTTGGAACCCTAAGCGACGGTGAACGGAAGAGAACACAGATAGCTAGAGCCGTGATGCCAGATCCTGAACTGCTGTTGCTGGATGAACCTGTTGCCAGCCTCGACATAGGCTCGAGAGAGGCAACCATAAAGATTCTTGGGGGATACGCTTCCCACCCTGATGCTCCCGCCATCATCATGGTTACCCATCACCTGGAAGAGATACCAAATGGATTTACCCACGCTCTAATCCTCAAGGATGGCAAGATTTCGGCTGCTGGACCAATAACTCAGACTCTCACCACCGAAAAGCTAAGCGAAGCCTATGGAATACCGCTGGAAGTGGTGTTCTTTGGCGGCAGATTTGCTGTTAGGGCCAAGTAGGCTCTGGCTAAGCGCCTAACTCTCTGGTATAGTTTCTAACTGGTGCTAAGAGCGCTAAATCCCAATGAATTGAAAGATTTTCCTATGAAGGCTGACATCCACCCAAAGTATGAAGCAGTGGTTTTTCGCGACCTAGCTTCTGGCGTTGCATTTTTGACTCGTTCGACTGTGACAAGCACTAAGACAATCGAATGGGAAGACGGCAATACCTACGCAGTATTCGACGTTGAAATCTCATCTGCTTCACACCCGTTCTACACAGGTAAGCAGAGAATTCTTGACTCAGCTGGTCGTGTTGAGCGCTTCAACGCTCGTTACAAGAAGTTTGGTGCACAGAACTAAGTTTTGTTCACAAAAGAAATGGACCTCGATTGAGGTCCATTTTGCTTTAATCGAACTTCTTGACCGGCCAACCAAATATCGGCTTGTAATCTGGTA
>Ga0114964_10000766_pt1 | contig 24005 bp, 23 predicted proteins | sample C_131016_MF_Meta_FD_92638 | JGI IMG/M metagenome (GOLD analysis project Ga0114964, IMG submission 92638) | Freshwater microbial communities from Lake Croche, Canada to study carbon cycling - C_131016_MF_MetaG | ecosystem: Environmental > Aquatic > Freshwater > Lake | place: Lake Croche, Canada...
GTAATAGGACTTAGAGTTCTATCATACACATCAACCTCACCAAATCCAGTAACAATATTACTTGGATCCATGCCGTCTATATTTCCTTCATTATACACTACTGTTTCATAATCTAATGTCATATTGTTTTTCATAGTACCGGCGCCATCATCATAGCTATACGTGTCGTGTGAAAATTGTGTTATAATAGGGTTGATTAAAGTATATGCTAAAAATTGATGACGCTGTAATCCAAATATTGTTATATCTTTAAAGAACGGGACTTTGGCGAGCGTGTTTGGCGTACTAGAAGGTACGTTAGTTTCACCAATATATCCCCAATTGTTAGGATTAGGCAATGCGCTAGCAGGGGCATATTGTGTTTTAGCTTCGTAGTTAGTTAGTGTTGATATTTGATTTTGTCCACCGCTTGGTGGTGCAAATTCGGCGCTGGCTGCTGCACCTGAATTACCGCTGAATAATACGGCTGGCATAGAACCATCATTATAATAATATGTATAATATGCTGCCCACATCCTAGCAATAGTGTTGCTCATATCATCGTGAAAAGTAAAATTTACCGGGTCGTACTTAATTTTAGTTTGTACTATTCGCTTTCTATTATATTGATTTAACATGTGTGTATTAAATTGATACCCGGGCAATTTTACTTCTTTGACCAAAATACCAATCAAATTTGACTCGCTAGGATCTGATGGAACATAAGCATCTGGGTTTATATTAAAGTGAACATGAAATAAGAACTTGTTTTTAGGGGCATTGGCATATGAATTAGTGCCAAATATCTTAGAAGCGTGGCTAAAATTAGCTAATATTTTTTGTAATGAAGAATTGCCAGAGGTAATCTCTTGACCTATAAAATTTTGTACCTCATCACCTTTATATCCTATTCCCATGTTATTAAAATCCTACTCACGTTGTCATGAGTAGGATTTTTATTAGTTATTGAAATGAACCAATACCTGTAGCTGAATCCTGACCGTTTGCTGGGATTCTAGTTACTGCTGGGGTACCAACACCAGAAAGTACACCATTCTCAAGCTGTACTGCGTTGTCATAACGCATTGCTAATTGAATAGTTACTGCTTCACTTGTAGCATAGTTTAATGTCTGGTAGTTTGCAGATTTGAGGAAGCAACCATAAAGCTGCCACTCTTCTAGTACAACCGGAGCGTATGTACCATTACCACCGTCTAGTACCTGAATATTTGTTTCAAACTTATAATCTTGACCAGCTGCGGCTGACGCTTGCTCAACAAAGTCCATTTGTTTCTGCAATTGATCGCCTAGCGCAGTAGAGACTGTACCAGAAGCATCATCTCTAATAGTCATGGTCAATTCTGCCCATGTATGTTTACCGGCAAGATAAATGCGTGAGTTATAAACGTTTAATGTAATTTCGTCAAACGATAAGTTTGGACGTTGGCATTCCATTACTTGTTTGGTTAAAGACAAACCATCATTACCCAAACCAAGATTGATAAAGTTTACTCTAAATCTAAATTGAAGTTTAGGCATTAACAAGCCTTGGTTACCGCCCGCATTGTCTCCTGCGACTGTCATATTGAATAAACTTTGGCTAGCTATTGCCATATTAATGATCTCCTGTTATTAATTATACTATATTTAGTCTAGGCACCACTTGTTCATAGTGCCTAGACTGTCATCTCTTCTTAAACCTGATTACCTATTGTACCTGTTGCTAAAACTCTAACTGGGATATAGATAAACTCAGCAGCCTTAACAGGCTCAATTGCACAGTCTACCCATAGCTCATTTCTATCAATTCTTGCAGGTGTGTTATTTGAAGAATCGCACACTACTAGGTAATCATAGATACCCCGATGTGCTACGAGTGTTACAAAGAACGATTGAATTACACCGGCAATTGCTTTCTGAGTAATAGAGTCATTAGGTTCAAACACGAATGGTCTAGCTGCTAGTGTCAATTGACGACGAATGTAGCAAATTAATCTTGCAACGTTTGTTCTGTCTAACGCACTGCTTGATGCAAAGCTTGTTATGTTACCATAATTCAGCAGACCCTGACCTGTGAAGAACACTAATGGATTGATGTTGTTTTCATACAGCACATCTCTAATACCCAGACTTGTTTTAATTGATATGAACGCACCTGTCTGTGCATTTACATAACCAATTGAAGTAGCATTATTAATGATACCTCTGCGTGTACCGGCAGCCGCTAACCAAGGATAAGCCACTTGGTCATTGTGCAAGAACGTACTCAACATCATATGAGATGGGGGTACCGCAACTTGGTTACCTGCTAAGTCTACTGACAATCCACTTGGATAGAACAAGCCAAGATACGTATTTCTTGTAACACAACCTTGAATACCCGTTGATGCTGCACCTGCTGTGTTTCTAGCCCAACCTACAAGTGCATTTGCATCGTTGGGTAATGTCATTGGTGTGTCACCTAAGATATAACTTGTATCGCCTCTATCAGCGTTAAGTACTACCATGTCCGGTTGTAACTCAGGATAATTTGGGCAAGCTTGCAAGTTGAAGTAGTTATCTTCATCTCTGATATCTGTATTGGTTTCAATTGCTGCACGTAATGATTTTACAACCATTGCACGTTGTGCATAAGAACCCATGTAAGGTGCGCCATTTTCCATATTACCGCTAGCAGTTACCCATGTATAACTTACTTCAGGTAAATTAGCTGTGTTAGTAGGGTCGCTTGGATTATACGGCATCGCATTAGGATAGCTAGCACTTGTAAAATAATTTTTTCTAAATTGTTTTACATTGTATCCTGAACGTCTTGTATTCCATAACAGCATACCAATTGGATATAGCTGCGGTAGAGGTGCATCTAAGTCTAAGTAGTCGCTTGTCAACAATGATTGAATTGTTGGAATTGGATCGATTGCAGGATTAACTGCACCTGAGGTCGCCCAACGTGCATCTTGGAAGATAATACCATGTGAATTTACTTGATCAGTATTATCTATTAATACCCATTGATCCATTCCCTCATAATTCTGCCAACGATTGACCAATGGATACATCGTTAAGTCCGCAGTGTCTATCCAAATATCACCGTATGCTAATGGGTCACCGGTGCTTTGAGTAGTCGGTGCCGAGAACGCAACAATTGGGCCATTTGGATCAGTTGTATTCGATCCTGATGTTGGGAAGCCATTGCTATCGTAATTGGTATTGCCATATCCAACCCAACCTCCCAAAGTATTTACCATGATATCAACTTGAGTTGGATCACTGTAATACCAAGATGTATCATTGACTGGAATATTATACGGTGCACCAGTACTTGCAGTATACGCTGGATATAATGGTACCCAGTTACTAATTTGGGTAGCATAAGGTACATTAGCAGTGCCTGATACCCATTGAACAGCACTCACAGCGCCAGCAGTTATAGTGATTGTGAATGTAGCAAAGTCAGATCCAGTTGGAGCAGGGATAGTTATGGTATCACCATTGAGATATCCTACCCCACCATTATTCACGCTAACAACTGTTACTACACCACCTGCGGCAGTATAATTTACAGTTAGTCCTACGCCACTACCGCCTGTTGTTGGTACATCTGTATAACTATCATTTACATACCCGGTACCGGCGTTTGTTATAGCATTAAAAGTAGGAACTGACGCAATAGCAGCTACCTTAACGACCAACGAGGTGCCGCCCCCTAACTGTGTTCCGGAAAATGTTACGCTATCACCTACTAAATATCCTGCACCTGCATTAGTAAAATAGGTATTACTTAAGAAGTAGCTACCGTATACATTTGTTACGTCCATTGCTAGACCGGTACCGCTACCTGTAGTAGTAGTTTGTGTAGCGTTAAATGTGAGACTTGGAGAAGGTCCATTCTTAACATTTGGGGTAGTATTTGATACAAATCCTGCACCACTCATCAATCCAAATGATGTTCCAGTTGCTGGATTAATATCATCGACTACGATTACGCCGCCGGTGGTATGAGTAAGAACAATTGAACCTTGAGTATTTACTGTTGCGGTCGTGTAAAGTACTCCTGATGCATACCACTGAGTTATAAAGGATGATGCATTTGTAACATTCTGTAAGTTCATAGTATATGCCATTAAGACATTAGAAGATGGTTCAGAAACATAAATCGTTGCTGTATTGCCTGAAGCGAATGTAAACGTAGGAGCTACTACGCTGCCTGTAGCTATCGTTGGACCCGTAGATGTTTTTGTCCAAAGATATACAGGACCTGGATTCGTACCATCGACAGCAGGTAAATCAAAGTTGTATTGAGCATAAACTGATCCAGCTGGAATTGCTTGTCCACCAGTTGAGTCTGTGGCAGCCGTTGCCGTCCAGTCACTAGTAGCTAACGTTACAATTTTTGACTGCCATGTTGATGTAGCACTATTCCAACGACTTACTACTGGTAGTAATCCGTTACCAGAAGAACCAACCTTAATCCATATTGAACCGCTTGGTGCAGGTTGAGCTTGACTACTCTGCCATAATGGCTGTTGAGCAGATGTGCCATAGACAAATTGTGGCTGATAATAATCACCTGCTGTTATACCCAATTGGTTTAGCAAAGTACCGTTTCCACCGGCTGTCACAGTGAGATAAGACTGACCGGCAGGATTAAACGCACTGTTAAATAACGCAAGTCGGCCATCGATGACTTGTGCAGCCAATCCATTCCACCCTAATGCATTAATTACGCCAGCAATACCGTTAACAGTATTGTTTGGACTACTAGGCACTGTTATAACAACTTCACCTGAGTCAGGAAGGGCAGAATCAATTACTAAGTTAAGTATCAAATTATAACCAGTAGTTAAGACTGGATTTGATATTGAGCTTTGAAGTGTGGGTACGGCTGCTAGCCATCCAGGTGATCCCAATGATACCCAACTATTAGTTGGAGCCTTATAGAAGAACTGCTGACCGTCGGCGTAAGCTGGGCCGCTAGTAATTGGTGTGGCTATTACTGCATAGTCACCAATTGCACCAATTGACGATATTGGAAACCCGCCAGATATTAGAGTATCAGCATCCTCTGAATTAATTACAATCGGAGATTGAACACTGAATGTGTTAGTTACCGCATTCCACTCATTGATGCCCCAAGTTGAACTTGCAGCGTTTAACCACCAAGCTCCATTTGTAGGACTACCAACTGGACGACTAACTGATCCAATCAATGCAGCCAAGTCGATAGCTGCTCTTATTACATAAATTTGATTAGTTAACCCAAGCGCGTAATAAGCGGCTAACAGACCATACTCGTTTAATTCATACCCATTGATTGGTGTACCATTTGTTGAGTTATAAAAGAATGGGTTACCAAATAATGATACCAAGTCTGTTTGACTGGTAACTAATGTTAATTTATTCGCATTTGCTGGAATAGTTCCTACGGCAACTGTTCCTGGAGAATTTGGATTTGTTTTATTCGCTGCTGTAGCTAATAGAACGAATGGGACTGAATTTGTAGCGCCTGAAAGATACTGTGATTGATCTACTATAGTAACTTGTACGCCGGGTGACACTAATGACATATTAAAATTCCTTGTGTAATATTTTGAGGTTTACAACCTGATTGCTTAATATTATTTATGAAAATATTCAAAAAAGACGGCATTAGCGGACCTTCGAAGGTCTAAATACATATATGGCTATACAAAGACCTATATGTAAAGAATGTAATAAGAATTATTCAGCCGTTAACTATAAAAAGAACGGCATTACGCACTACCGAAGCATTTGTGACCAATGCGGTAGTAAAAAGATCAAAAGGACTAAAATCCCCAATTGGGAAAAAAGTGGATATAAGAAAAAACCCGCATGTGATAATTGCGGGTTTAAAAGTCTATATCCTACACAAATGCTGGTGTTTCACATTGACGGAAACTTAAAGAATATATCCCTGTCTAATCTTCGAACCATATGCTTAAACTGTGTAGAAGTTGTCAAGCGCAAAGAATTAACTTGGAAACGCGGAGATTTACAGATTGACTATTAGTTGCTTTTCTATTGTTTCGTACAATTCTTGAATTGACCCATTGTTGCTGATGATGTAATCAAACTCAGACCCTACCCAAGACCATTCACTAGCATGAACATTAGGATACTTTTGACTCATAAGTTCTTCATGATCTTCTAGCATCCATTGATCGTACAAGTTTGTAGTGTTTTCTTTTACAGCAGTATTGTACCATTCGGGCAGTGAGCCACGCTGTACCCAAACTACTTTGCCTCCTTGCTTACGGATAATATCAATTTCGTTAGGGAATCTGCAATCAGTAATTACCGTATTACCGGTTTTATTTCGTAACTTGTTTTCTATGCTAGCAATCCAAATATCCTTATGGAATCCTGTACGACAGACTTCTGTTCCCCAGTATTGAAGTACCCATCTAGGAGTAAGATGTGGCATCTCTAATCTTTCAGCCCACCAAGCATCTACTTGTTCTCTTAATTGTCTAGCTTCCTTAGTTCTGCCTTCAAGCATTTCACGATCCCAACCAAATATGGCTGAGACGGCATCTTTTAATGTGCCAGCAAAACTGTCTCTACGAAACTGATGAAAGTTTACCAAATAATCGGCAATAGTGTCCTTGCCGGAGCCAATCCATCCTGTTATTCCTATAATCATGTAACACCTTTTGTCGCCATTAAATACCATCCCTGTTTAAATTCGTTACTAATTTCAAATCCTAATGATTTGTAATAATCAGGAATGTTAGTAGAGATGATAACTTCTTTATTTTTTTCTTTACAAAATTCTACAGCCTTTTGAATCATTTGTCTACCTATTTGTTGACTTCTATAGTCAGGATGAACACATACCCAAGTTAAGTCACAAAGGTGTTGTAATGCTAGTGTGTTTATCATTATGAACCCAATTAATTTACCGCCTAGCTCTGCTAATACATAATGTTTGGGTGTGTCTTGGATTTGAAGAAGGAAACTGATTTTTTCTAACTTTACAATTTTCTCAATCTGTTTTGATTCGTAAACAGGCTCACTGTCATTAGATTCATAAGGATATGCCTTATAAATTAGTTCATTGATTTCTGCCGTATTAAAAAGTTTGTTTACTATTTTTATGGTCAGCATAAAGAATAAAGTAATTAGTCCGTTATCCTCAAATCCAAGTTAGATTTAGCCCTGTATCCAAGTTAGGGGTTGTGAATAATCCTGGTACTCTTTCAAGTCTTTTAACAAACGTTCTTGCAAAGCCATACCTTGTGTTTTCATAGAAGTACCATTAAGTGAAGTGCCTCCACCTGGACCATTAATGGTATTAAATTTCTCTCTAGCTTCACCTAATATGATTTGGCATGTAGCTAAAATATAGTCGGCTACCCATACTCCAGCACCGGGATCTTGTAATAATTCTAATTCAGGTCTTTGCACATCAGCCCAAATTAGAATGCGCTCCCCGGTGCCCTTAAAGTCACGCACAACTCTCAACACTTTAGTAACAGGATTAAAAGTATAAACTATATAGCCACCGAACATTCTGGCAGCAAGTTCAACATAACCTGCATAGAAGTCATAAGTAGCCATACCACCTGTATAGTTGTAGTTTAACAAATATGTGTTAAGAATAGCACTTGAGAACGGATCAAACGATGTTGATGAGGGACCTGTTTCAAGACCTACTGTTCTTCTAAAAACGGATCTTACATTAATAAATTCTTGCGGTAAGGTATACGTATCCACATTTTCAACCGCAGTCATTAACGTGTAAGATTCTACAGTAGCATTTTGGGCACGCTGTCTATATACTCTGATAGCATAGTTATATGCTGCCTCATAATGTTCAGGGTCTAATTCAACATCAACTATTCCACTACCTAAACGCAATGCAATATTCTGAAATACTGCCTGCTTCATTTGATTTAGATTGAATCCGTTTGGGGTATCCAAAGGATTGTTGATTACATTGATGCCTGGGTTAATTCCTGCTGGTATTGCCATGTTAAATTCCGATTTGTTATTATTATTTATCGAAATTCAATATGATTATAAATCTCCAGCTTTACGATTTTCGCTGTAGTAAGGATCAAACGAGCCGCTCGGATATCTGCTTTCTAGCTTCTTTACGTTCTCTGCGATGACTTCGTTTGGATCTAGGTCAAGTGCCCTGCAGGCATTAATCCAGTACCAAATCACATCACCTAGTTCACGCTTAAGATGAAATAGTGTTTCATCACTAAGCGGCTTTCCTTGAAACAACATCTTCTTAACAATTTCCATGAATTCGCCAGTTTCAGATGATAGCCCCATAGCACCAGTTAACAATAGAGGTACATTGACATTTGGCCCATGCATGTGTTCCCCGTTTTCTCCAAACGCTTCCCAATTGCCGTCTAGCCTATCCAACCTGTTCATGAATGTAGTTAGGTCATTGCTAGTCTCGCTTGTTACGGCTTCGACAAACTCTTCATACTTCTTTAAATCAATATTCATAAGACTCCTCTAAAATGCTTTGAGTATGATCATGCAGGGATTGAAGCGACCATTTGGAGAAGCCGCAACAGCCTTGATGTCCTTAAAAAACTTACGAGCAGCCGGTTTACTACCAGTAACTCCTTTAATCTGCTCAGCGGGTTTACGCAAGGTCTTCATCTCACTTTGTTGCTTATCAAAGCCAATAAGTGTGTTACCCTTAACTAAGAGTACCTTGCTATACGAATCCGCAATGTAGTGATGCAGTTTACGCCGCTTGGTATCATAGACCCAAGCTTCTTCACAATTATGCAACTTGACCGGGGATAGCCCAACCAAATCTAGTTTCAATGCTGGATCAGTAAATGCCTTGAGATGTTTAAGCTTAGACACAATCTTTTCGACAGGTACTGCTTTGCGCTTGCGAGGTGCCTTGCTGGCCTTCTTTACAGAGATATAACTATTAAGATCATTTAGTACCTTATCAATATAGCTGATAATATTTTTAATTTGTGTTTTGTTGAATTTAGCATATGCTTCTTTTAGTTGCACATCTTTGCCCTTAAGTAACTCTTCAAATTCTGCTTTGCGAGTTGTCCAAGGATTAATGATCAAACTAGTGTGTTGTGGAAGAATATTGCGTTTACTAAATTCATCCATTACTTTGATAGTAAAATCTTTCTTTGCTCCGGCTGCTAAAAATTCATCAAAGTAACCCTCTAACTCTCCACCTGCTTCTGCGGTGCGCTCACGCATAATCTCTTGCACATTGGGGCGATTGGTTACTAGTTCATCAACCTCAGGGTCATCTTTATTAATTAACCCAATCAACCGAATGATTTCATTTTCTAAATTTGTAGTATGAACTTCAGTCAGGGGTAATCCTCGCAAGCTACAACGTGCTACCCAGCCGTACGTTGATACAATCAGAGAATCTGGCACTTTACGCACATATTTTGCGTCTCGGATTCGGTTGTTATGTTCCAAATATTCAGCAAGAAGTTCTTTGGCTTCCTTATTGGAATAGAAGTAATTATACCAATTAAGTGCGCGACCCAAAACGTTTTGGTATTCTTCAGTAGTTTGGGGAGGACCTGCAAAAACGGGCTCATTGCCCAAATACTTAGTATGAGCATCTTTTGGCTTTAATTCTCTAATCTCTTGTTTAATCAACGGCTTAGGCATAATCAACTCCAGTAACATTTCACAGATTTATATAGTCTAACAGAAGTAATACTTAATGTCAAGATAGCTGTCCCGAACTAATATACGATAAATACTCTTACAATGCCACGCTTAAGTTTATACCATCCCACTAAAACCCAAGACTATACTTTCTTTGATAGAAATATAGCCGAACAATTTACGGTTGGTGGAACAGATTTGTATATACATAAATATCTAGGACCTAGTAATCAAGGTCCCAGTACTGACTATACTCAACCGCAGTATGATACTCTAAATCCTCAAAATATTCAAGATTTGTTATTTTTAGAGAATAGAGATCGCACATATGATACTAGTATATACAGATTACGCGGGCATTACAGCGTGCAGAATTTAGACTTTGATCTAAGTCAATTTGGGCTATTCTTAAACAACAATGTCATCTTTATTACCGTTCACTATAACGATATGATTGAGCAAGTAGGTAGGAAATTAATGGTTGGTGATGTGATAGAATTACCACACCTATTAGACTATAACCCATTAGATACTAATAAAGTACCGGTGGCACTAAAGCGATTCATGCAAATCACCGACGCTAATTGGGCCAGTGAGGGATTTAGCCCAACGTGGTATCCTCATCTTTGGAGAATCAAATGCGAGCCACTAATTAATAGTGAAGAGTTTGCACAAATTCTTACTCAACCTACAAGCACAGATAATTATCTTGGTGTTTTTGATCCTGCAAAACCTTATCCACAGGGTTATGTAGTAACATATGGTGGTGTAAATTATACTTCACTTCAACCTGTTCCACCTGGCATAACTCCTCCAAATGCTACATATTGGAAGGTAGATACTGATCCCACACTTAGCACTATATTATCTACCTATAATACAAATATTGCTATTAATAATGCAGTACTAGAAGAAGCTCAGCGGGTATTACCTAAATCAGGGTATACTACTAATAATCTTTATGTGGTACCAACTTACGGTGAATTTTTAACTACTATTAATGGAGATACGGTTTTCACTAATAAACTTGGTCAACCTGCACCACCAATTGATCTTTTAGTATATACTCAGGGAGGTGCCGCTGCCACTGTAGGTACAATTGAATTTGTAAACAATCCTAATTATAAATTCTCTAGTCCTGTAATCCGAATAGCTAAGGAAGCATTAGACAATCTTAAAAAGAATAATGCTAAGATAGATAAGTTTGTACAATCACATTTACAAATGAGAACCATAGCAACTGAAAAGATTGGTGCAGGGTCGGGATTTGTAAGTGGTCAAAAGATATTAGAATTTGAATCTTCCCCTACCATCATTACAGGACCATACGGTACTGCTGATAATACATATGCTACCGCCGATCAAAATCCAGTAGCGCCGGGATTCACTGGCACGATAACTCAACAAATGGATTATCGTGCAGATTGCGATCCTCGCTTTCAGTATATTTCACGGTACTCGCCGCAATCATTTGGATATCTAACTGGGTATCTTACTGGAGATGGTACAGCTCCAAATGGATTCCCAGTTAACGGCGATATGGCTATGGCAGCTAGATTGGGAGGAGCGGGCATTAGTTTCCCCCCAACTCCTGCTGTAGGAGATTATTACTTACGTATAGACTATCTACCACAATTGCTATATAGGTGGGATGGTTTATTATGGGTAAGAATAAGTGAGAACGTAAGAACTGACACCGGCTTCACTGCTGGTGATAAGGCGTTGCTATCCAGCTTCATTAACGATTCAAACGTAACCAAACTTACAAATGGAACAACGATCCCAGAAGCACAGCCGTTATCAACTATACTGGCGCCACCGTTGGCGCCGTTGCCACCTATCATTGATTAGATGTTCCATATTTGGTAGCTTGCACCAACACTAAATACACGAACAGCAAGGGGTATCACATTGGCACAGTTCTTCTACGATTCTCAGATCCGTCGGTTTTTAATTCAATTTGCCAAGATTTTTTCAAATTGGTCGGTTACGTACGGCAATGATCCTGCAGGTAATCCTATATTAGTTCGCGTACCTATCATGTACGGTGATCAGAGTAGACAGGCTGCTACGGTGATTGCTAATAACACAGCTAGCAATTTACCAACTGCGCCTATGATAACTTATTATATTAGTGGGCTAGAGTACAATCAAAAATGGACTCAAAATCCTACATATGTAGACAAACTTGAAGTTAGGCAGAGACATTATAATGAAGATACTGAACAATATGAGACTACTCAAGGACAAGCATTCTCTATTCAGCGTTTAATGCCTGTACCTTATACGCTAAGAATGAGCGTAGACTTTTGGACTACTAACTATAATCAAAAATTACAGTTAATTGAACAATTAGGTACTCTTTTTAATCCTGCATTAGAAATACAAAGTACGGATAATTTCATAGACTGGACTTCGCTGAGTTCTGTTTTCCAAGATGGGCTAACATTTAGTAGTAGAACCATACCTGTTGGTACAGGTAATCCTATAGATGTGATGACATGGAAATTCTACATGCCTATATGGATTAGTACATCTTCTAAACTGCTTAAGATGGGGGTTGTTGAAAAAATTATTATGTCTATCTTTAAAGGTAATGCTCTACAAGATATGCAGAATGATGATATGTTATTAGGTACTAGATTGAAAGTTACACCATACGGATATAAAATATTATTGCAAGGCAACATGTTACAACTACTACCGGCAGATGAACCATTTAATCCTCCTAATACTGATTTGTATAATGTAACTCCACCTGACACAAGTTTATATTGGTCTAGTGTATTGAATGTTTACGGAACTATTAAACCTGGTATTAGTCAGATATGGTTAGAGAATCCTTATATGACTACTGACATTGTGGGTACTATTGTTCCAAATCCATTAGATGACCGATTTTTGATCTATAATATCGACCCAGATACTTTACCACAAAATACTTTGGCTCCTGTTACTGCTGTAATAAATCCTCAAGTAACCGGACCCAACGCAGGCTTACCCGGGCCTGTTCCTGGTGTAAGATACTTGATTGTAGAACCAATTGGCGCACCTGACAATTCTACAGTATCTTGGGGAACTGTAGTAGCAAATGCTAATGACATTATTCAATACACCGGTACAGAATGGGTTGTGTCATTTGATTCACAGGCATCTACCAATACGCAATTTGTTACTAATTTAGCTACTAATATTCAATATAGATATGCTCAAAATATATGGATGAAGAGTTATGAAGGATGGTATATGGCCGGTGATTACTCTATAGTTATATAAAAAAATATGACCAAGGAAATTATAGATAAATCATAGTATGAATACTTCTGCAGGTATCTTCTTTTATTGCAACAGCACAAGGCGGTTTTTATATCTTTTACGAAGCGACAAAAATTACACTTGGAGTATACCCGGTGGTAAGATTGAGCGCGATGAAGCACTATTAGAAGGTTTACGCAGAGAATGTGCAGAAGAGATGCAGTTCTCCGCTATAACCAAACTAATTCCAATTCAAAAATTTGTTAATAATACTTTTACGTATCACACATTCTTTTGTGCGGTAGAAAATGAATTCATACCTATATTAAATAATGAACATTGCGGATATGCTTGGGTGGGTGAAAATCAATATCCTAAACCACTACACACAGGGCTGTTTAGTACAGTCAACATTGATTTAGTGCAAGAAAAACTTCAAGCACTTATAAAAAATAATTACACACCAAAAAGCTTGCTTACTACATGAAATCCTAGGGCGCCTGCCACAGCAGCGCCGCCCATTACCATCCATTTCCATTTTTCTAATTCAGCAATTTTTTTCCCTAAGGAAGAATGTGCGGCAGCACTACTAACTTGCATATGTTCTATCATACCTTGAGTGCTGTCCGCATGTGTTTCTACAGAATCACGTAAATCACGAATATCCTGCTTAATCCCGTCAAACTTCTCGTCCAGGTTTTTCACCTGGACTTGAAGAACTGCGATATCAGTTTCGGCTTTCACTGATTTAATCTTAGTGATTCGTGCTGTTGCTGACATGATTATTAAGCGTTGTTAACAGTTACAATCGGATTGCTTGGCGTATAGAACTGATTAGCGGGATACGCTGTATTAAACGATGCAATCACGTCAGGGTTAGCAGTCGTTAAGATTGCAGTACCTGTACCAGAACCAGTACCAGTCGCAGTGAATGTAACACCTGTGATATTACTTGCTGCACCAACTGCTGTCCAGTCTGTAGTCCCAGAATAGTAAATTACATACTGTGTACCTGTTACTAATGAACCAGGTGCGACTGTTGTTGCAAACAATTGTGACTGATAATCGTTCAACGACTGCACATAGACTGTCGCAGGAGCTGATGTGGTTGCAGTAATAGACATCGTGTTTGGCAACAATGCTGCATTAGCAACGTTTGCTGTATAACACTGTGCTGTTAAACCAGAGGTCGAGCCAGTAACTAAGTATTTGGTCTTACCCTTCTGACGAACGATATAACCTGCTTCTTGATTTGCATAAACATAATTAACTGGTGTCGCATATGTTGTTGTAGCATTAGTAGCAAAGTTTCCTGTGTGTTGATTTAAGTTTGATGTAATTCCGTTGATTGTTGTCATTGGAACATTTGGGCCAGCTGGATTTGCTAATACTGTAAAGTGAGTTGCATTTGCAACTGTACCTAAATAGTATGGGGTATTGTTTACGATAGGACCAAAGCTTGCATCAAACCAAACGACACCGGACGCTAATGTTTGTGCATTACCAGATGTTACAATAAAATTACCTGTAGCAACCGTATTAGTAATTGCAAGTAAAATACCTAAATCTACTGTATCAACTGTACCAAGAGTAATTAAGTCAGTAGAAGTACCATTGATATTTGCTACGTTTGCCTGAATCACTGTACCTGCTGCTATGTTAGCAAGCGAGTCAACTGAAGCAAAGAATTGTGAACTTCCGCTGTCTGTTGTAAGTCCACCACCAGCCATACCATTCTGACCAATTGCAACTCTAACTAATGTTTGCTTACCGTACTGTGCAGTGTTACCACCTACAGCACCAAACGATGCATTAGAACCCGATGGTGCTGATGTATTTGAGTTATTTGGATTGCTGAATGCATAATCAACTAAGCCAACTGTTGCCTTAACAGACTGTGCTGATGTAGTTGATAATGTTGCAAGTACCTGTGGCTGAACACTTAGTTGTGTAGTTGACACGGTAAATGTATGATTGCCAGTAATAGCATTAATATAATATGTTGTGCCGCCAGTTAATCCGCCGACTGTTGTTGCTGGAATAAAGGGCATACCTGCTGCCACACCAACAGTTGGTGCTGTAGTCAAGTTTTCTGTTACCGTTACAGCAGCTCCTAAGCCGGAACCTGTTGCTGTAATTGTTAATACTGTTTGCGATTTAGCGATTTTTAAAGGACGTCCCATTTGATTTTCTCCTGTAAATGGTGTGGGTTTTAGCCACTACGCAGTGGGTACTGCATAAACTCTCACTATGAGAGCGTATGAACTTATTTATCAATAACTTATATTTTTACGTTTTGGCCCGGGCTAAATCAATACCCTATAGCAAACCAATAAAGTGGTACACCAGAACTGCCACCTATATTCCAATTTGATGACATTATATAACTAAACCCAGTAGCAGAAAGTCCATTTACTGCTGTCACTGAAGTAGTTGCGGCGGCGACAGCAGTACTCTGTGCTAATAAATATGGTTGAAGTTGAATGTTAAGACACGCAGAAGGGAATGCAATTCCTCCCAATCCAGCAAAAGTTACAGCATGAAATTGACTATCGGTTTGTGCAGGAAGAGTTCCCCACTGCATAATTATACCACCGGGCAATTTTTGATATCCTACAGAATTGACACCAGATGCGAATTGTTGATTGGTTCCAGTAAAGTTTGATGTGGCTAACGCACCAACTGTGTTGTAACTAATAGTTTGGGCAGCAGAACCGTTGAATGTAGTACCTGACGCTGCACCAGTACCGCTGTTACTGAATGTTACCGCCGACTGAACTGACCCAGCAGCAGTCGCGCTAGCGACTGTGCCCGAGACATTAGCTCCTGCTACAGCGTTAGCCGTATTTGCAATTGTTGCGTGTGTTGCATTAGCAACATAGCCGCTGACATTTGCTCCAGCTACAGCATTTGCGGTTGTTGCAAATGAGACTGCACCTGCTACGTTAGCACCAGCTACAGCATTTGCGGTTGTTGCATACGTAGCTAACGGTATGGCACCAACTACATTGGCACCAGCAACCGAGTTTGCTGTTGTTGCATATGTAGCTAACGGTATAGCACCAACTACATTGGCACCAGCAACCGAGTTTGCTGTTGTTGCAAACGTAGCAAGATTGACTGCACCTGCTACATTTGCGCCAGCTACAGCATTTGCGGTTGTTGCATAAGCAACTGCACCGCTGACATTTGCACCAGCTACAGCATTTGCAGTAGTTGCATAAGCAACTGCGCCGCTGACATTTGCGCCAGCTACAGCATTTGCGGTTGTTGCAAATGAGACTGCGCCTGCTACATTGGCTCCTGCTACACTGTTAGCAGTAGTAGCATATGATACAGCACCACTTACATTGGCACCTTGGATATTACTTAATAGATTACCTCTACCACTAAAATAATTAGCAGTTGTTAAATTGCCAAGATTAGCATTGGCTGCAATTAAATTACCGGATATAGTAACAAGATTTGATGTTTTATTAAATGTAAATCCACCGGTAGCATTTGCGTTACCGGAATCGTTGAATAATACATCTGTATTATTACCGTTAACTATTAAATTACCAGTTATGTTGCCAGTTAAATTGCCAACAAAAGTAGTGGCAATCAATGCACCATTTGCTAAATTTGCTTGAAATACGCTGTTACTTGCAATAGCATAATTACCAGTTATTGAAGATGTTATAAATGTAAGATAGACGGTCCCGGCTGACGTTGCAGTAACTTCACTATAATCTGAAACATTTGCATGATCTACGTTTAAATTTGAAACACGGGTAGATGATACAACTACTAGTGGCGGAGTTCCAATGGCAATATTTGATCGTAATACACTTCCAGTTATTAACGTGTTGGCGTTAAGATTAGCTACGACAGCGTTTCCGTTAACGGTTAGTAAATTAGTACCGGAATTAAATGTGAAGTTGGCGCTAGAACCAAATGCTCCGGAGTTGTTATATTGAATTTGAGTAGTAGAGCCTGCCGGCGGTGTATTGCCGCCACCACCGCCACCTGTTTGTGCAGTCCAACTTAAATTGCCTACACCATCAGTCTGTAGCACATATCCGTTTATACCACCGGTAATTTTAACGTTATCCACATCACCAAGTGTGATTAGTCCACCGGCTGGTCCACCTGCATTTACCCAATTGTTACCATCAAACGCAAGTACTTCACCCGTCATTAATGACGAGGCAGTGATATTTAAATTGCCAATAGCACCAGTAATTTGATCAAATGCGATACTAGAATAAGAAGTTACTACTTCAATATTCTCGGCTGGTGTAGTTTTACCTATAAACAGTTGTCTAGTATCTGTAGCCCAACCAAATTCAGCTTCGTTTAACTGCGGTAAATCTACAAGATTACCGGTTCTTTGTTGGATTTGGGAAATTTGTATGATGGCCATAAGTGTATCTTATCCTAATACACTTATTTATGCTCACAGAATCTTAAACGACTACAAAAATTTAGTGTAGTATTCTTCTAATCTAGCGAACCAAAGATCAGAATATTTGTCAAATTCTGTACCTTCAATGATAAACTCTAGGTATTGCTTATCAGCAGTACACATAAAAATAACACCCTTACGGATATTAGTACCCCAAACTTTATTATGGGCATTGGCATATGCTGTAAGTTGTATAAAGTAGTCATCAATCCATTCACGCTTTTTAACTTTATTAGATTGTTTATGATCCATGATAGCTTCTGAACCAGTATGTATTCCTACTAGGTCTGTGGTTCCTGCATAGATTTCAGGGTAGTAAAGTGAAACTTCTGTACCCCAGTATTCGGTACAATTCTTAAGTCCGTGTTCTACAATTTGCCGGGCCATTTCAAAACTTTGCTGGCTATATGGATTAGTACCGGGTTCTCCCATATTCCCTGTCTTAATATAGTTTTCTAGCCATTTATGCATCCTAGTGCCGCGGCCGGCTGCTTCAGTGGTAATCTGTTGAGCCTTTTCTGGACCTACTCGCTTACGCCATTCACGCAATGCTTTTTTGGCTTCTTCAGGTTTGGTGGCATCTAAGATCGTAGTAACGCTGGCCACTCTATGACCATCCGGGGTTACATAGTGTCTAGAACCGTTTACTGTTTCTTTGCGTAGTGTGTTGTAGGGATATTTATTAGGTAGATACATTACAAGAGTATAACAAAAAATTATACAATTGTCAAATTACTTCGCAGCCCGTTTTGCCATTTTTGCTACAACTTTCTTTTGATCTTCTGGTGCAGGAGGAGGACCTGACATAGCTGGCTTTTCTTTTTGACCTTTAAACACTACATTATCACCTTGGATATTGGTGATATAATTTTTCAACGGAGCTTGTTTAATCATATTATATAGATCGTCTTTACTTAGAACTACATTATACTTACTATAATATGCAAGTAATTCATCTACAGTCCAATTGGGTTTTACTTTACCCAATTTAATATCTGTAGCTAATTGGTCACTTGTTGTAATTATTTTAGCAACGATTGGACCTTCACCTTCTAATTCAAAGAGATACATATTATCTTTTTTCACGCCCAACTTTAGGGACTGGCATTTCCTCAGGTTCTTCTGGTGGCATCTCGGTAGCTTCTTCGGGAGGAGCTTCGCCTTCTGGTGGTGCTTCGCTGCTTGCAGATGGAGCAAATGCTTCTGGGTTTTCACCTTGACCTGTGATGCCGTTGAGTGCGTTTTGTAATGCAGCTTTGGCTTGGCCAAGTGCTTGCCCAAGTGCATTTAAAGATTCACCTGCTTGTTGGTTAAATTGAGTACTTTCATTTACGCCAATTTCATTTTGAATGCTATCAGTAAGGGCAGGCAATTCTTTGACAAGCATATCGCTTACTTCTTCAATCATTTTCTGTACAGAATCTACCATATCTTGAGCAGCTAAAATCACTTGTGACTTTTCTACTTCTTCATTCTCAATAATGATTCTTGCTCTGTGTGGCTTATTCCTAACAATATGCTCAGACAACGCTTCTTCCATAAATACTAACTTCATATATGAAGGTGAGGTTTGATTCTCATAGAATTTAGGGCTTGATTTGATTTCTCTTTTCAACTCCTGCACTTTTTTGAGCATCTGTATGGCTGCATTCTTTTCTAAGCCTGATGTATCAAACTTATAGTCAAAGCTTTCTTTGAGAGCTTTTACAGCGTAATTTTTAGAATCTAAATCATTGAGTTTCATAATGTGTTTCCAATCTTGTTAATATATTTATCAGAATCCTAGGATTATGCGGGGTCAAATTTGTTAAATTTCTCTTTCTGCCATAACGAAGTGCTACCAATATATTGGTTCAATTCGCGTAATATCACAGACTTTTTATATTTAGTTTCTTGTATTTTAGCTAGGTACACGCACTTATCATCTAAACTTTTGGACTTATTGAATTTTTGTTGCAACATAGCTAAACTTACCTTAATTCCAGATAATTCTGTATCTATTTCGGGTAACCGCCTAGTTTCTCTTGTCATGCATCGGATATCATATATACACCAAACTACTGACAATTTAAGGTCTGAAAATATAGGACGATCTCTCCAAGATTCTTGTATAGTACGTATTTCATAACATTCCCCTTTAGGAGATATGTTATATTTTCCAAATACTAGATAGCTACCATCTGAAACTTCAAGAAGCATGACATTCTGTACTTCTTTAGACAGTTCCTTAGAAAAGAATTGCTTTATTTTATTGATTTTGTTCATGATATAAAAAGTAAATGTTTCTAAGTTCAAGTGTGGTATCTAAAAAGTTAGATACTCGATGCCATTCAGTTTTACACTTTATCATAGGTACTCCATCGCAATCACTATATAAGTATCCTAGTTCTTCTATTCCGTCGTGGAATACACTAGGATGCTGAATTTGAAAATCAAAGGTCCAACCTACTATCTCTTCTTCATATCCTTTATAAAGAAATCCAAATTTATCATCATCGAGTGTAATCACGATCTTTGTAGGTATTTTAACTATTTCAGGTTGCGATCTTAAAGAAATCGCTTGTAAAATAGTGTCAAAATTAGCCTGCGTATTTCTTCTATGAGCCCATACTTCAGGTATGTCGCTAGCCAAAGGCCTTGATCTGTTTAACACATTAGTCTGTGTTATATCAAATAGCGTAAAACAACTTAGAAGATGGTTCATGCTGTATTTAGAGAGGCAAAAAAACCCGAGATTTAAATCTCGGGTCCTTTGTTTCAGACAATCAAACTAGTATTAGAGACCAGTGTAGACTGTTGTGAATGTTGCTGAGTTGCTACCAGTTACAGTGTTCGCAACGCTTGCACTCGTTAATGCGGCGATTACAGCAGCAGTTACGTTTGCGTTAGCACCGTAGCTGTTGTCTACTGCCCATGCACCTGTAGGATACACTGCGAAAGAGAATGTATCTGTAGTAGTATTTACATACTCATAGATATAAACTGTCGCTAACTGCTGAATTGTTTCAACAATAACATTGGCCTGTGTTGGGCTAAAGTGTGTTGTTGATGCAGCCGAAATCGTGAAGAAGTCAAGCTTTGGGCCCTGTGGCTGTACTACATAGCCTGAATCTAGAGCGTTGACGCCTGGATTTGCATATGCAGGATAGTCGAGGTTAAGTACTGGATAGAAGTCACCGTTTGTACGTGTAAATTGTGCCATTTTAAAAATTCCTTAATGTTTGTTGAAGCCTACTGCTTCATATCTGTATTTATACTTTTTTCAAAAAAGTCGGTTTTATGATAGTCTTTTTGGTGTATTTTTTAAGTAATTGAAGATTATTTAACGACCCTGCAGGTTCTGCCTACTGAAACCCATACGATCTACGAACTTAAGACCATTTGCGACAAATCCTTCATGGGAAAGAGTGCCGTCTTGTAAATATCCCTTCACCGGGCTAGACTTCGCTGCTTGATTTAATTGATGCACCAAGTGCTGCTTTAAATTGTACAAGTCAATCCATACAGTAAAAGCACCCACTAATCCTTCTTTATTTTGTTTAAGATGAGTAAGTAGTTTTTGTTTCATAACAGCAGTCATAGGGCGGGTTTCAAAATATTTTATAAACTCGCTGTACAAATTCTTTAAATCTCCAGTTCTAACTCGTTGGTTTATAAACGTAGTAAACAACCCGTTAAATGTATTTCTAGCTTGAGGAGCAGTAGTCATTAATTGTTGTATCGCTGGACCGTACTTATTAATATCATCTTTAGCTTTTCTTACTAATGTAGCATCTGCTTTTAATTTGGGCAAAGTTGGCATAGCACTTGGAATGATTGCTACATCACTGTTGTTTTTAAGTCTACCAATAGTTCCATTTAGAGTTTGTGCATCATCAGTAGTTGCTGCGTTGGGATCTAAGTATTGATGAACTGCAATACCTGCTTTTTTATTGGTCATTAATTTACCAAGATCACTTTTTGAATCTACAGTGTAGGTAATGCCATTGGGATTTGCTTTAAAAGTATAAACATCATTATTGGGAGTTAATACATGACCAAATAAAAGATCGCCCCAATAATAACCATTCGACCCGCTAGAGGCTTTTTCTAATCCCGGCCATATCTCGGTTATAATACGAGCTAAATCAGTTCTGTCTACGCCGCGATCCGCATCATATTTTATAAAATCTTTTGGGCTGTATATTTCTCTTCCTGCACCGCCCGCTTTATTGAACATGTGCTTGTCCATGATAGAAAATTTACCATTAGATCCTCTGCCAAAAATAAGAGCAGGATAACCGTCCCATTTTACAGTTACGCTATTAGGATTTTTTGCTGTGGCAACTATATTGTTTAATGCTTCGTTTGCTCCCGCGATATCGTTTAAGAATACCAAATCTTCTGGATGGTCTAAATGGCCCTTAGCCTCTACTAAACTTATCTTAGAAAGTTTGTCTGTTAATTCGCGCAGTGATTCTGTAAAGTTCATGTTATGCCTATAAACTTATTTTTGTAGTAGAGCAAGAAGGTTAGTTTTTTCTTGTGTAGTCAACTTTGGAAGAATTTTTATAATAAATTGATAACTTGATTGCGGGCCTGTAGTGTTTGCTGGCGCTGATGTTGGTATACTCATTGAAGAAAATATACTTGTTATAGTTTCTTGAGGTACGCCTGCACTAGTCAATATTTTAGCAATTGCACCACTATCTGTTGGGCTACCTGCTTTTTTCCATGCTTGTGTAAGTTTGTCAACAGTAACTTTAGTAGTAAGATTGTGACCTTTTGTTTTTGCCCAGTCTAAAATACCTTCATCAATTTGTACAGTTAACCCATTCATCATGCCAAATAGTACATAAATTTGAGATTCTGATAATTGGCGTGATTCTTCAAAATTTCCGGGCACTTGAGTTGCTGCGGATGCTGTTGGGCTTGCAGCAGCGCCTATCTTTTTAGCCAAATCATATGCTGCTTGTGCGTCCGGACTAAGATGATTTCCCATACTCATTGACATGTTGGCTACAGCCAGTTGTCTAGCATTTAATGGCTGCCCAGGTATGACTGGCATGTTAGCAATAGATTCTCCGCTATAATTTTGACTGTAATCAGTGATTTCAGGAGAATTGTCGCCAGCTGTTGGTTGTGACCCAGAAGCTGCACGTCCTTTTAGATGCTGTCCTATCTGCCCTGCGGCATAAGCCATTGCACCAGTCTTAGCACCACTATAAGCAGCACTAGTAAATCTCTCACCTTGTAACACCTTATCAGCCATCTTTAATAAACCTAGGGCTGCGGCTCCGGGAATTCCTACACCCGTCAAGCCGGTTAATGCAATAAGTGTACCATATATTGCGCCTTGAGCAATAGGATGTTTTTTAGCAAAGTCCCGATATTTTTGAACCCACTGACTTACTTGTCCATTAAACTGCGGGTCTTTTGCTCCCATACCAATTTTACTAAGTTGATCACTAATTGCCTGATCAAAGTTGGTCATTGGTTTAGAGTTTTGTATTTTTGTTTTTAAATCTTCCCATGCTTTGTTTATTGCGTCAGTAGCGTCTTTAGTTTTCCCTACCACAGTACGATTGCTGCCACCGGCAGTTACACCTTGCTCTACTTGCTGAAACAGTTGTTTGATCTGATTCGGGGTAAGTTCGGCTTCAACGATGCGTTGCCCCGCGCTTTCCCAAAGTTTGCGTGTAACGCGGGCTTCTAGTAAAATCTTACCTTCTAGTAGATTTCGTTGACGCGAGTTCATGCTTTATAACTTATACTGTTGCAGGTTTAACTGTTGGGTTAACTGCTGGTTTTACGGATTGCTGTATCAACTTCTGTAATATTCTAATAAGTTGCTGTTTTTCAGGGATAGATAGTTTTGTAATCTGTCGTTGAACTTGTTGATATGCAGTAAGTGTTGCAGGTGCGCTTGTTGCTGCCCCAGTTGCTGCAGGTGCGCTTGTTGCTGCCCCAGTTGCTGCAGGTGCCGGTTTAGTGGATGCTTGTTGAGGTGTCGCTGTTTGAGGTTGCGACGGCTGACCGCTTACTGCGCTTTTAGTACCAGAATACCCTCCGCCAAAGCCCTGAGCAAATTTACTACCGGCACCTGCGATACCTCCCACTACGCTGCCAACGCCCTTGCCTATTGCACCTGCAACGTTACCTAACCCACTAGCAAAGCCCTCTTCAAGGTACAGTTGCTCAAGATAATATAATTTAGATTCGTGTACAACTAATTCGTTAATTTTCATTTTATAATTCCTAGGTCTTTTTTAAGTTCGGTCAATAACTGTGATCTTTGTTTAGCAGTTAACTGAGTTATTGTATTTATGAAAGATTCATCTAAATTTTGTCCCTTAGTAATCTGAGCATACCTAGGATCTTTAGGTTGAATTACTTCCCCATTAATATTAATCGGTTCTGGCATAGACGGCTCTGTTTTTTTATTTGTACTATTAAGAGCGGCTCTTCTATTTGCAACAGCCATATTGTCTGCTGCAGCCTTTGCAATTTTGTCGGCAGTTTCTTCTTCATCTTTAACATCTTTAAACATTTGAGCACCTATATTGTATAACACATCCTGTAATTGCAAATCATTTTCTATTCTTTTTTTAGGATCCTTAAAGACGGTACTATTCATTATAACTGTGGCAAATTGGTCAAATAGCGCAGTATAATAATTTTTTATTTTGTCAAA
>Ga0114964_10000767_pt1 | contig 23999 bp, 22 predicted proteins | sample C_131016_MF_Meta_FD_92638 | JGI IMG/M metagenome (GOLD analysis project Ga0114964, IMG submission 92638) | Freshwater microbial communities from Lake Croche, Canada to study carbon cycling - C_131016_MF_MetaG | ecosystem: Environmental > Aquatic > Freshwater > Lake | place: Lake Croche, Canada...
AAGACGTGATGCTCCATGAACGTGCGGAGCTGGGCTTCCGTCTGGACGGCACCGAAGACGGGATGCGTTTCCACGGCTTCCAACGAGGGCTTGAGGGCTTCGGCTAGTTGCTGTTCGGTCGGGGCAAGCTCGGCTTTCACGGGCTTGACATTATCACGGCCGTCCAGCGGTGCACCTCATCACTTGGCGGGAATCACTGCTCCATCAGGGTGTTCAGGTTGCGGCCCTCTTCCCTCGATGAAGACATCCATCTGCTGGCCGACGTAAACCGGGATCTTGGACTGATCGAACTGGTAGATAACCTGGAGGACGCGGGTGTCGACGCGCTCGGTGCTGTCGCCGGTGAGTGATTTCTTCGTGGTGACATACGGCTCGATCCTCACGAAGCGGAGTGGGATCGGGTCGGATCGCATCCCCTTGATGTAGGCAACGGCGGGCGCGCCCGGTTGCACGCGGGAAGCACTATCCTCGTCAACGTCGGCCCGGAGTTGGAGATGCCGCGTCTCGCCGAGCAGGAGCGAGGGATTGTTCATGTCGGTCGGCGGCACCGAGGCGTATTCTCCCGCACGGAGATCGACGCGCAGGATGTCACCGTCACGCGGGGCGCGTACCGTCAGAAGATCCAGATTCACCTCGGCTTGGGCAAGCTGGGCCCGGGCCAACTCCAGATCGGCCTGAGTCGTGGCGAGCGCGGTTTCCGCGGAACGGAGTGCGTAGTATTTCCTCTGCCGGTCATCCTCGCTCATGACGTCCTTGTTGCGGAGCTTCTCGGTGCGCTGGAAACTGTCCTGACGGTCGGCCAGTATCACCTCGGCCTCGTGAAGCTTGGCCTCGAGAAGAGCGACCTGCGCTTTCTGGTTGGCGATACGAGCCACGGCATCGCGGCTGTCTTGACGGAAGAGCGGATCCCCCTTGGCCACCCGGTCGCCCACCTTGACGCTGACCTCTGCAATGAGTCCCGGCAGGAGAGGGGCGATGCGGACATTCTCATTGACCCCCTCAACCATGCCGCGGGCACCGATCGAGTCCGCGTAGGGAGCCCGTGAGGGCTCGACCAGTGGGGTCGGGGTTGGATCGGGCTTTTTCAGACGGAACACCACTAGGGTAACGGCGACGATACCGGCTAGGGCGAGGAAGATGGTGATGCGTTTAACCATGTTGAAAATCGGAGGCGGGACAGCTTTTGATCACCTTGCCATCCTCCATCTCCGCAATCCAGTCGGCGAAGGAAAAAATGCGGCTGTCGTGGGTGACGACAATGACACAGCGGTCGGGACGGCAGGCACTCCTCTTGAGGAGTTCGAGAGCGTGGTGTCCCGTCTTGGCATCGAGCGAGGCGGTCGGTTCATCACAGATGATCAGCTTCGGGTCGTGAACGAGGGCTCGCGCAATCGCCACGCGCTGCTGCTGGCCGCCCGAAAGTTGCTTGGGGAAGGATCGCAGGCGCCTGCCGAGACCGAGATCCTCGAGGATGGAAGCCGCTTTTTCCTCCGCTTTCCGATAAGACCATCCCTGAAGGATGAGCGGGATCGAGGCGTTCTCGACCAGGGTCAGGGTGGGGATGAGGTTGAACTGCTGGAAGATGAACCCGACGTTCCTTGAGCGGAAGCCAGTGATCTCGGCATCATTCATCGCACCGAGATCGTTGCCGAAGACCTCGATGCGGCCGGAGTCGATCTCCATCGTGCCGCAGATGACGCTGAGCAGCGTGGTCTTCCCGCATCCGGAGGGGCCCACAATCATGGTCAACTGACCGCTGAGCGCCTCAAAGGAAACATCGCGCAGGGCATACGTCGGCGAGTCGCCATTGGGGAAGGTCTTGGTGACCTTCTCCACCCGGACGGCGACGACTCGAGTAACTTGCGGTTCCGGGTTGCTCATTTGAAGACGACCGCCGGCTCGAGCCGTGCGATTTTGATCAGGCCGATCGTCGCCGAGATGCAACAGATGACCACGATCACGCAGGCGACAAAGACCGGCACCTGCCACGGCATGAAGAATGGTGGCTGGCCGACCTTAAGCACCTTGATGCCGAAGAGGGAAGTGAGCCCCACGCCGAGCCCGAAGCCGACGAAGCCTACCGAGAGGGACTGGAGAAAGACCATCGCCGCAAGGGTCGGCATGCGGGCCCCCATCGCCTTGAGGGCGGCGAGGTAGCGGAGGTTGTCGTAGACGAAGAGGTAGAAGGTCTGCCCCGCGATCGCGATGCCGACGATGACACCCATCAGCACAACGGTACCGAAGGAAATCGGGATACCGGTGTTCTTCACATACCACCAGATGGTGGCCCAGAAGAGCTCATCTCGCTCGTAGGCCCGCAGTCCGGGAAGCCGGCTGATCTCTTCCGAGAGCTCGATCGCGGAAACGCCCGGCTTCGGTTCCGCCAGAACGCAGCTGAGTTGCTTGCGCTGGGGCTTGGCATACTGAAGGGCGCGGTCGTAGGTCGTGTAAACGTAGGGCTGACCTAGGAAGCTGCGGTTCGCATGGCAGAGGGCCACCACGCGGGCCGTCTTGTCGTTGATCTCAAAGACGGTCCCGAGATCGATCTTGATTCCCTTCTTGCGGAATTTCTCCACGCCGACCTGATCGATGATCACGGCGTCGGGGAGGCGCAGATCCTCGATCCGGCCCTTGGTGATCTCCATGGGACGGCCTACGAAGGTTGCGGTGTCGAGTCCCACCAACTGGACATTCTGGAAGGAGCCGTCGGTGAGGCGTGCGAGTTCGATGCCGATGTAGATCGGCACCGCCCACTCGACACCGGGAACGCCGCGGACGCGGGTCACCTCGATCTCGCGGAGCGGGATCACCTCGTTGGCCTGCTCGACCTTGGCATCGAAGACCCAGACCTTCGCCCCGATATTGCGGACGGTCGCAGTGGTCCAGAGCATCAGTCCGCAGAAGACCGAGGACTGCTGGGTCATTAGTAGCGAGCAGAAGGTGAGGCCGACGACGAGCATCACATACTTCGCCCGATCTCGGAAGAGCATGAGAAGGGCGATGCGGAGCATGGGGTAAACTAGGCTGTTAGCGGTTTAGACTGATGGCTGTTAGGGAATGCATCACGGCAGCCAAATCCCTAGGACTTATTACCAATTTGTCGCTCGGCGTATTTCGCAAGCATGTCGTATTCGAGATTCACGCGGTCGCCTGCCTTGAGGTTGCCGAGGTTGGTCTCCTGAAGAGTGTGGGGGATGATCCAGAGGCCGAAGCGGTCTTCGCCAAGCGAGGCGACGGTGAGGCTGACACCATTCACGGCGATTGATCCTTTCTCGATCAGGTAGCGGGCGCCGGAGGATGGTAGGGAGATGACAAGATTCCGATCCGCGCCCTTGGTCTCGGCCGAAATCACCTCGGCCGTGGTGTCGATGTGCCCCTGGACGAAGTGACCACCGAAGCGCCCGTCGGCGCGCAGGGCGCGCTCGAGATTCACGGGGGCACCGGAGACAAGGGCGCCGAGATTGGTCCGCGCAAGGGTCTCCCCGAGGAGATCAAAGCTAGCAGCCCCTTTCTCCATGGTCGTCACGGTCAGGCAGCAGCCGTTGACCGCAACGCTCTCGCCAAGCTGAAGCCCCGCCGCAAGCGGGGTCTCCAGCGTCAGGCGGGCACCCTCGCCGCGCTTCTCCAGCGAGCGGATGCTTCCGATGGCTTCGACAAGGCCTGTGAACATGGCCCGATGTTACCTGAGAAAGAGCCAGCCGACCAGTACGAGCACCGGGAGCAGGATCGGCAGGGCATAGCGGAAGATGTATCCGAAGAAGCTCGGGGGCTGGGCGCCGAACTGCGTGGCGACACTCTTGACCATGAAGTTGGGGCCGTTGCCGATGTAGGTCATCGCGCCGAAGAAGACCGCCCCCATGGAAATCGCGATCAGATGCCTCGGGTCGTTGGTCGCGATGCGGAGGACATCCGCGGGATTGGACAGCGTTCCCCCCTTCAGGCCCAGCTCCACGGAGAGAAAGGCAAGGTAGGTGGGGGCGTTGTCGAGGAAGGAGGAGAGGATGCCGGTGAAGTAGTAGAAGTGGAGCGAACCCATTCCGAGCGACCCGGCCAACTGCGGCGCGTAATGCTCGAGGTAATCGAGTGCGGGAACCATCGTGCCGAAGATTCCGAGAAAGAGCCATGCGACCTCCTTGATCGGGGCGAAGGAGAAGTCGTTCTTCTGGTGGACGAGGCGCGGGGTGAGATACCAGGAGAGAAAGGCGGCCGCCGTCATGAGGATTTCCCGCACGGGGGTGGGGAAAAAGATCGCCGCGAGGATGGCGGCCAGCGGAAGCAGATTGCCCAACCCCTCGAAGGCCCAGCGTTCCTCGGCTGTCTCCTCTTCGCGGATGGCGCGAGGAGCCCGGAGGAAATTCTCCCTGTCGATGAAATAGAACATCCCGACCAGCAATCCGACAGCGAGGAGCCACGCGCGCCAGAGATGCTCCAGCGTCCACCAGAAGGGGACGCCTTTGAGAAATCCGAGAAAGAGCGGGGGGTCGCCGACAGGAGTGAGTCCGCCGCCGACATTGGCGATCAGGAAGATGAAGAAGGCCGTGTGGAATCCGGTGATGCGGTAGTTGTTCATCCTGATCCAGGGACGGATCAGCAGCATGGAGGCACCGGTGGTGCCGATGACGCTGGCGAGCACCGAGCCTGTCAGGAGGAAGAGGACGTTCTTGGCCGGTGTCGCCTCGCCGGCGACCCTGATGTGGATTCCACCGGAGACAATGTAGAGAGCAGCCATGATGACCACGAAGCTGATGTATTCATGGAGCGGGTCGAGCAGGCGGACGCCGCGCCCCAGAACCGCGAGGTAGTAGAAGCCTGTGATGCCAGCGAGGAAGACCGAAACCTTGGGATAATGGCGCTCCCACCAGTGGTGGGCGAGGAAGGGCATCAGCGCGATCGCGAGCAGTTGAATGACGAAAGGGACAAGCAACAGCGGCCCCGGAAGGGAATGAAGGGACTCCGGGGCAGTCATGGATCCCTGTCTTTTTCATGGACTTCCGGATTTTCGCGAGCAAATTCAACTCGCTTGAATTTCTCCCGTTTTCCTCTCACCACTTCGGCGCTCGGCCTCGCGCTCTGCCTGACCGGCTGCGCCTCCGTCAGCGTCGGCAATATTTTCCCCAAGGGAAACGCGCCAAAGAAGCTCCCTCAGCGGATCTATGTGCAGGAGTTCACGGCGCCACTCGACAGTTTTGCTGTGACCCGTGCCGGCCATAATCTCGAGGACTTCGTGAAGGCGGAACGGCTTGCCCTTGCCAAAAATTTGCAGGCCCAGCTCTCCAAACATCTCGTCCCGACCGAGATTCTTCCCGAGGGTAAACCCATGCCGCGCGGCAACTACTGGCTGGTCAAGGGAATCTACGACCGGGTGAACCAGGGAAGTCGCGCGCTCCGCATCGGCATCGGCTTCGGTGCCGGGGGGACGAAGTACGAAACCCGCGCGCAGGTCTGCTCGCTCACCACCGGAAAACCCGAGCCGTTCCTCTCCATGCTCACCACCGGCGGCTCGGGCCTCGCCCCCGGGGCTTGGGCGGCCTTCACCCCGGCGGGTGCCTTCTTTGTTCCTGGAGCGGTGGCCAATGCGGGCGGCGCCTCCCTCGGCGGCCTCTCCGTCGACCGTGCCAGGACCGCTCGCGAGATCACCGCTTCTCTCTCGGAATATTGCTTCCAGCACGGCCTCATCACAGCGCGCCGCACCCGCCGCCCCAAGAAGCTCGGGCTCCTCCCCGCATTCCAGCGTCCCGATTTCGTGATCCCGAAGAAGGGACTCTGAGACCTGGCTCTTCCGGCTTCCCATGGAAGCCCCTCTCTGATTCCCTGTTTGGCTTGCCTTCACCCCCCTAAGAGAGGGCGCCGTTTTACCAACAGACACGACTCCATGACCACCACCCTGCGCAAAACCAAAATTATCGCCACGCTCGGCCCCGCCAGCGAAACGCCCGAGCGCCTGCGAGAGATGATCCTCGCCGGGGTCAACATCTTCAGGCTCAACATGAGCCACGCCAATCACGAATGGGTCCGCAAGATTGTCCCTTCGATCCGATCCATCGCCGATGACCTCAAGATGCCGGTCGGCATCCTCATGGATACCCAGGGTCCCGCCGTCCGCACAGGTGATCTCAGCACCAAGCTCGACCTCAAGATCGGCGATATCATGGAGTTCACCGTCCGCGGTACCCACAGCGAGGAGCTCTACTCCGTCGGTGTGAACTACGACGGCCTGATTGATGACATCTCCGAAGGGGATGTCGTGCTGGTCGACAACGGCGTGATCCACCTGAAAGTGCTTTCCAAGAAGGATAGTCGCATCCGTTGCGAGGTGCTCACTCCGGGACTGCTCGGGTCCCGCCGCCACATCAACCTCCCCGGCGTGAAGGTGAACCTTCCCCCCTTGACCGAGAAGGATCTGGCCGACGTTGCCGTTGGCGCCGAGACCGGTGTCGACTTCGTTGCTCTCTCTTTCTGTCGCGAGCCCTCTGATGTGGTCGCACTGCGCGAGGTCCTGAAGGGCCACAACTGCCCCGCCAAGATCATCGCCAAGATCGAGGATCAGAGCGCGGTAAAGCTCATTAACGAGATCATTAAGGAGACGGACGCCGTCATGATCGCCCGTGGCGACCTCGGCGTGGAGTGTCCGATGGAGGAACTTCCGATCATCCAGCGCCGGATCCTCAAGGCCGCCCTCAAGATCGGTAAGCCGGTCATCGTCGCCACCCACATGCTTGAGTCGATGATCGAGAATCCCGTGCCGACACGCGCCGAGGTGACCGACGTCGCCAACGCCGTCTTCGAGCAGGCCGATGCGATCATGCTCAGCGGTGAGACCACCGTTGGCAAATACCCAGTCGAGTGTGTCAAGGTTCTCGACCGCATCGCCCGCCGCATCGAGCGCAGCGGAAGCGCTCACTTTGCCGATCAGACCGCCCTTTTGAATCCCCGCCAGAAAACCGCACACTCGGGTGTTGTCCTCGCCAACTCACTTCCCTTCGCGGAAATTGCCGTCCTTACCACGACTGGCAACATGGCCGGCTACACCAGCCACATTCGTCCCGAGCATGCTTCAATCTTCGCCCTGACCCCTTCCAAGACGGTGGCAGGTCACATGACCCTTCTCTGGGGAACGCACCCCATCGTGATGCCCTTCGGGGCCACTCCTGAGGAATCCGTCAAGAAGGCCGAGGAGATTCTGCTTCAGCAGGGCTTGGTCAAAGAGGGAAACCACCTCGTCATCCTGAGCTACATTGTCGAGGGGAATGAGAATTTTGACTCAATCAAGCTGAGGAAGATCTAGTTCCTTCCAGCCAGCAGAAGATACATCCAGTTCGTGGCGAGAAGAACCATCGCCGCAAAGCTCGCTAAGTTCGCCTCGGTTTTCGTTAAGGGTTCCCAGCGGAGGCGCGGGAGCCTTCCGAGGACCACCACGTCGGCGTAGCAGACATAAAGCGCCGCACCGAGAAGCAGCGCCGTCATCAAGGGATTCAGGATAATCGCTCTGGCGATCTCCCCTTGGATCAACGCTGCGACCGCGCGTGTCGCGCCGCAGGTCGGGCACGGAATGCCGCTCAGCGCATGAAGCGGGCAAAGCGGCGTGGGAAGTCCCAGCTTCAGCCAGATGGCGGCGATAAGAGCCGAGGCGGCCAAGATACTTCCCCAGATCAGTTCGGGATCACGTCCACCGGGAATCGGCGGCCGCCATTGAAATCTCACGGAGTCGGAGCTCAGTGCCCGAGCTTGCTCATCTCGGCAATGCTGATTCCCGCCGCCGCACCGAGCAGCAGGAGTACGCCGCAGCAGAGCAATCCGGGGAGCGTGATCGCCAAGGTTGCCTTCAGTCCGGTGATGCCGTTCGTCTCTTTCAGTCCGATGATGACGCAGTAGGCACCCCAGATCACGCCGAGGAGTCCTCCAAACATCGGGAGCAGATTGAAAACCATCGCACTGGCCTGCGCGTAGCAGATCACGCGGAAGGTGGTCTCAAAGGGACGGTTCGCGCCTCCCAGTGCCTTGAGAGAGAGGTGGGTGATACCGGAGGAGATGAAGGCGCTCAGAACATAGAGCGCGGGGGAGATCAGAACGGATCCGAAGAGAGCGACCGAAAAGGCTGTCTTCGAGGTATGTGGCAGGCCCTTGGCAAAAATCTCGGGACTCAGCGAGGTGGCCGCGATCTGGTAGAGCACCGAGACGGCGAACATGCTGCTGCTGAGCAGGACGAAGTAGAGGAGCGGATTGGCAAGGCCTCCGGTCTGCTTCATCGCGGCAAAGGTGGGCGAAGGACGCATCAGCACCGCACTCACTGTCCGGGCGATGGCAGGAAAGAATCCGATCCTCTCGCGATCTTCCCAGGCAGGCTCCGAGCCTTCCACAACGATCAACGGATCGTTTGCCGAAGCACTCGCCACAGGGACAAGCGCGGGCGCCGGGGTCTCCATGCCCCACTGGGGAGCCATCTCGCCGAGTAGCTTCCACTCGTGCATCCCCTCGCGCCAGCAAAGATCGCTCGAGACAAAGCGTCCGGAGACGATCCCTTCGCGGATCTCATCCTCGGAGAAGGTGCCGAAGGGTTGGTGATTGCGGGCGATGTGGATGGATGACATGGGAGGGAGGCTAAAGACTGAAGGCTGAAGGCTGAAGGCGAAAATGACCGGAAGGGAGTCGGCCCTCCCTATCCCGCTGTTTAGGATTCGGATTTCAACTGCCGATTCATCAATGCTTTCATCGCCTCGGCCGGTGATTTCGCTCCCTGCAGGAGGGCGTGCACCTCGTCGATGATCGGCGTCTCCACACCGAGACGCCGCGCGGAAGCATGGGCACTGGAAGCGGTTGGCACCCCTTCGGCAACCATGGCCATCGAGGAGGTGATCGCGGCAAGCGCCTCCCCCTTGCCGAGTCGGGAGCCAACCTGATGATTGCGGCTCCGATCACTGAAGCAGGTCACCATGAGATCGCCGATTCCGCTCAGGCCGCCAAAGGTCTCGCGCTGGCCACCCATCGCCGTGCCAAGACGCGTCATCTCCGCAAGGGAGCGGGTGACGAGCGCCGCCTTGGCATTCTCGCCGAGACCGAGCCCGTCGGAGATGCCGGCCGCGATGGCGAAGACATTCTTGAGCGCACCGCCAAGCTGGATGCCCCGCAGGTCACCGCTCGTGTAGGCGCGGAAGGTTGTTCCCTCGAAGAGCGACTGGATCGAACCGAGCGCGGACTCGTCGGCGCTCCCGATCACGCCGGCGGCGGGGATTCCCTTCGCGATCTCCCCGGCGAGATTCGGCCCGGAGAGGACGGCCAGCGTGGCCTCGGGAAAATGCTCCGCGAGCACCTCGCTCATGAGAAGACCCCTATCCTGCTCGATCCCCTTGGTGCAGGAGACAAGAGTCGGCTTCCTTGAGACGGAAGCATTGGACGCCTTGGCAATGAGGGAGGTCACTTCGGCGAGGTGCTTCGAGGGAACCGCGACAAAGAGGATCTCAGCCCCCGTGCAGTCGGTGAGACGGGACGTCGGGCAGATCGTCTCCGGCAGCGTGATCCCCGGGAGATATTTCTCGTTGGTGCGCTGAGAGCGCATCACCTCCACATGGACCGGGTCATGACCCCAGATCGGGACACTGATGCCACGGCGCGCCATGAGGAGGGCGAGGGCCGTGCCCCAGCCTCCTGCTCCAATGATGCCAACCGAGGGAGTGCTCATTTCTTTTTGCGTTCGAAGCGCGATTCCGTGCCGGCGCAGAGGCGGGCAATGTTCGACCGGTGACGCCAGACAGCGAGAGCACACATGACGATCGAGACCGTTAGTGCCAGCCAGTCGGTGCGATGCATCAGGAAAAGAACCGTAACCACGGTCGGCAACGCAAGGGCGCCGCCAATCGAGGCGACCGAGACATAGCGGGTCGTGGTGAAAAGAAGGAGCCAGATACCGAGGCAGATCAGAAACACCGGCAGGCCGAAAAGCCCCACCATCACGCCGCCCGAAGTCGCGATCCCCTTACCCCCCTTGAAGCCGAGCCAGATCGGAAAGCTATGGCCCAGAAGCGAGCAGAGGGCGGCGAGGGCTCCGGGAGCCGAGGCCGGCTCGACCCCCATGGTGCGACCCCACTGCAGGGCGAGCAGAACAGGAACCAGCCCCTTCAGAAAATCGAAGAGGAAGACAACGTAGCCCCACTTCTTGCCGAGCACGCGCACGGCATTGGTGGCGCCGATATTCCCGCTCCCCTGCGTGCGGAGATCGACACCGCAGATCTTGCCGGCAAGGAACCCCGCGGGAATGGATCCAAGCAGGTAGGAGCCAAGGGCAATCAGAAGCCAGGGTAGGACGGAACTCACAGCCCAACGATCTCACCAGCCGCAACGGCAGGGACAAGGAAAAAGGGTGCGGATTAATATGGAACTCAGGAACTCAGGAAAAACTACTGGAGGAATCGACCATGAAGATCATGAAGAATACACAGCGGGCTTGGGGGATGGTCTTTAAGCCATGGATGGTTCTTTTCCCTTCCTAATTTCCTGAGTTCCATATTTTTTCAGATTCTTGTGCTAGGGTCTTTCCATGATCACCCGACATCTCTTGCCCGCGGCGCTGCTGCTTTCTATGGTCTCCTTCATGTCCGCGCAGACCACGGGAAACACAACCAACACCGTCGCCGTCCGCCTCGTGGGCCCCGATGGCAAGCCGGGCCCCATCGTCCAAAGCCCCCGCGTCGTCAAAACCGATGCCGAATGGGAGAAACAACTTGGGCCCGAGGCCTACCGCGTCCTGCGAGCCAAGGGAACCGAGGCCCCCTTCTGCGGCAACCTCCTAGATAATCACAAGACCGGCATCTACTTCTGCGACGGGTGCGACCTCCCGCTCTTCTCCTCGGGCTCGAAGTTCCACTCGGGAACAGGCTGGCCGAGCTTCTACCAACCCTTCGCCAAGGAGAACATCACCGAACTGCGGGATGCCTCCCACGGCATGATCCGCACCGAAATCCTCTGCACTCGCTGCGGTGGTCACCTCGGCCATGTCTTCGAGGATGGCCCGGCGCCGACCGGTCTCCGCTACTGCCTCAACTCCGTCTCTCTTATCTTCCGAGACGAGGCCGAAGTATTGGCCGCCGCCAAAAAGGCGGCGCCCTAGACGATTAGGCTGAAGGCTTTTGGGCTTTTAGGCAGACAGCCATTCTAGGTGATGAGACAGCATCACTTCGGAATTGAAGTGGAAATACCCCCGGAATTTTTTGCCATCCAGCATGCCGGGCAACCAATACTGATCATCCTGCCACATGTCGTGATAGGGAATCGCTGACGGCTCCATCCAATGAGGAATCGCCTCCTCCGTCTCGACAGGCTCTCCATCACACCCCTCGGCGGTGAAAACCACGCAGTGGAGAGCAAGACCCTCGGCGAACTGAAAGTGGAGCTCTCCCATCTCGGAAAGATTCAGCGGGGTAATGCACAGCTCCTCCTCGGTCTCGCGGATGGCGGCCTCAAGTGCCGTCTCGCCGGGTTCTAGTCGGCCGCCGGGGCCGTTGATCTTCCCGGCACCAAGGCCCCGCTTCTTCCGGATCATCAGAATCTGACCCTCCCGGCGGACAAAGCAGAGCGAGGCCCTCATCGTCGGCTGCCAGTTCTGCCAGAAATCGTCCATGAGGAAGAAATTAATATGGAACGCAGGAACTCAGGAAGGAATTCAAAGGGCAAAGCATCAAGAGGCTGACTAGTCCTTGTTTCCCTGCTTTCCAGATTCGACTCCTCTGCCATCTCTGCGCCTCTGCGCGAGAATTTACCCCCTTCGTGGCGCCAATGTCACAAATGCCCCCTTGAACACCGGCGACGGACATCGCACGATAGAGCGTTCATGGACACAGGGAACCCATCGCATTTCATCAACAGGGGCCTGAGCTGGCTGGAGTTCAACCAGCGCGTGCTCGATCAGGCGCTCGATAAGGAGAACCCCCTCCTGGAGCGTCTCAAGTTCCTCTGTATTGTCAGCTCGAATCTCGACGAGTTCTTTGAGGTGCGCGTCGCAGGTCTCAAGCAGCAGGTGCAGATGGGGTCGATCGCCCTGGCGCCGGACGGCATGTCCCCCAAGTCGGAGCTCTCCGCGATCGCGAAGCGCGCCCGCAAGCAGGTCGAGGATCAGTACCGCTGCTGGAACGAGGAGATCGAGCCGGGCCTCGCCGCGCAAAACATCAAGTTCCATAACTTCCCCAATGTCCCGGAGTCGGAGCGCGAGCACTTCGAGAAGTTCTTCCACAACCAGATCTTCCCGGTCCTCACGCCGCTGGCGATCGATCCTTCTCATCCCTTCCCCCAGCTTCTCAACAAGAGCCTCAACATCATCGTCCATCTCGAGGGAGACGGGCTCAACACCGACCTGGCCGTCGTCCAGGTGCCGCGCATCTTGCCGCGCGTCGTTCCCTTCGCCAACCAGACCGACGAGCAGGGCCACGACTTCGTCTTTCTCGGCAGTCTCATCCAGCACTATGTCGGGACGCTCTTCCACGGGGTGAAGGTTCTGGGCGCCCACCTCTTCCGCGTCACCCGTAACAGCAACCTCTATGTCGACGAGGAGGAGGCCGACAACCTGCTCCATGCCATCGAGGAGGAACTCCGCCATGTGAACCGCGGGGCAGCCGTCCGCCTTGAGGTGCAGGAGGATTGCCCCGAGGAAGTGACTAGTCGGCTGCTCGGGATCTTCAACCTCGAACCGGGCGACCTCTACCGTCACGACGGCCCGATCAACCTGACGCGCCTCATGCCGCTCGCTCTCTCAATCGACCGGCCCGACCTCCGTGACAAGCGCTTCACCCCGGCCAACGTGGTCTCACTGAACGAAGAGGCCGACATCTTCTGGCATATCCGCAAGAGCGATGTCCTGCTCCAGCATCCCTACGACAGCTTCCAGACGGTGCTCGATTTTCTCGGACAGGCCGCTGAAGACCCCCATGTCCTGGCGATCAAGCAGACCCTCTACCGCACCAGCTCGGACTCGCCGCTTGTCGCTTCGCTCATCCAAGCCGCGCAGAACGGGAAGCAGGTGACTGTGGTCATCGAACTCAAGGCGCGCTTCGACGAGGCGGCCAACATCAAGTGGGCTCGCCTCATGCGCGAGGCCGGCGTGAACGTGATCTACGGCATCGCGGGACTGAAGACCCATGCGAAAGCCATGCTGGTCGTCCGTCAGGAGGGCGATGCCATCCGCCGCTACGCCCACCTCGGCACCGGCAACTACCACCCCTCGACCGCCCGCCTCTACACCGACCTCGGTTTCCTCACCGCGCGCGAGGAGCTCACCTCGGATGTGGCGACGATGTTCAATATCCTGACCGGCGTCTCGAAGTTCCCCGGCATGAACGAACTCCTGATGGCCCCCTACGATCTCCGTGAGGGAATGATCCACCTGATCGACCGCGAGATTGAACATGCCAAGGCGGGACGCCCCGCCGAAGTCTTTGTGAAGATGAATGCCCTGGTCGAAGTCGGCATGATCGAGGCCCTCTACCGTGCCTCTCAGGCCGGCATCAAGGTGCGTCTGCTGATCCGAGGCATCTGCTGCCTGCGCCCCGGCATCCCGGGCGTCAGCGATAACATCGAGGTCCGAAGCCTCGTCGGACGCTTCCTCGAACACAGTCGCATCGTGCGGTTTGAGAACGGGGGTTCCCCCGAGATCTATCTCGGCAGCGCCGACTGGATGCCGCGCAACCTCTTCGGGCGTGTCGAGACGGGATTCCCGATCCGCAATCCCCGCGTCCAGGCGCACATCCAGGAGATCATCGACTGGTTCTGGAAGGACAATGTGAAGGCGCGTGTCATGGATGCGGACGGTCTCTACCACCTCCGCTCCGTGGAGGGAGAGCGCTTCAACGCCCAGGAGGAATTCGTCGCCGAGTCCCAGCGCCGCAGGAAAGCCAAGCCGACGGTGGCGCAGTGAGCCGTAGGCTGTAGCGTTTTAGCCAAAAGATAGAAAATCCGATGCGGGGCTTTCCGAAACGGCTCCTGAAGATTGCGCTCGGGGTGGTGATCCTCGGTTGGGGGGCATGGGCCTTCGGTGCCTTGTGGTTTGACTGCCCCGTTGCTGCCCCCGGCCACCCGGTTGCCGTAGCTTATCTGGTTACGGCACTCGTCCTGCTGACGCTGTGGGCGACGGGCCGTAGGTTGGCCGCCGTTGCAGCCGTCCTGCTGGCTTCGCTGGTGACCCTCTGGTGGGGATTCCTCAAGCCGAGCAATGATCGGAACTGGCAGCCCGACGTCTCCCGGGAGCCTTGGGCGGAAGTGAACGGTGATCTGGTCACCCTGCACAATGTCCGCAACTTCGATTATCGTCCTGATAACAAGTCGGGTGAGAACAATCCTTGCTGGGAGACTCGCACCGTGCGCCTCTCCCAACTCACGGGTATCGATGCTTTCCTGAATTTCTGGGGGATCTCCTGGATGGCTCATCCCATCCTGAGCTTCCAATTCAAGGATGCTCCGCCGGTTGCCATCTCGATCGAGACGCGCAAGGAGAAGGGGGAGGGCTACTCAGCGCTCGGCGGTCTCTACCGGCAGTTTGAGCTGGTTTATGTCGTCGCTGATGAGCGCGATGTGATCCGCGTGCGTTCCAACTACCGTGACGGTGAGGAGGTCTATCTCTATCGGACCACCATGCCGCAGGAGGAGGTGCGGGAGCGTTTTCTGGAATACATCCGCTCCATGAACGAGCTCCACGCCCACCCGCGTTGGTACAATGCGATCACCGCCAACTGCACCACCGCGATCCGATCCCAGCGATCGATCGCCGCACGGAGCCCGTGGGATCTGCGCATCCTGAAGAACGGGCATATCGACGCGATGTTCTACGAGCGCGGGCTGCTCAAGGCAGAGGGGCTCCCCTTTGCCGAGTTAAAGCAGCGTGCGTTGATCAACCCCGCGGCGAAGGCAGCGGATCAGGATCCCGTATTCTCACAGCGCATACGCGCTGGACGGCCCGGCTTCGATAACTGAAGCCAGCGATGGAACGCTCAGTGCGGAGCATCGCTTTCCGTCACGGCACCTTTCAGCCAACCCGAAAATCTCACCCGCTCGACAAGGGCCATGTGAGGAACGGTGAGTGCGGCAAGCCCCACAAAGACAATCTGCACGACACGCGCGTCCAGCGGTGTCCCGGCCAAAAAGTGCCATGCCGCAGCGGAGGCAATGAGAACCCCGCTCATCGGGAGTAGCGCGGCTGCAGCAAGCAGGCGGGTTGATGCCCGGCCGGAGTAGTCGATTGTCCTCAGGATATGGCGGGCACTATGCATGCCACAGAAAAAGAGGGTGAAGGAAACAAGCGGCGGAGCCGCAACCGAAAGAAGCGCAATCGACCCCGTCTCGAGCGCACCGAGCCGATCACGCCTCGCGCGCAGGATCACTGCAAAAAGAACGCACGGTAGCCAGATCCAAGCCAACAAGCAGATTAATGGCATCACCGTGTCAGCCGCATCCTGACCGGCCAGCAGTGCGAAAAGCCTACCCATCTCCCCTTCGTGCAAGAGGGCGGGCAGGATCAGGACGCATCCTCCCTGCAGGATCCGAAGCGGCAACGGGGTCCCCTCCGCCGGATCCCCCGAAAAATGAGCGGCCGAGATCACCAGGAACCCAAGCAGGAAGCCTGCGGGAGCCATCACCCATAAGGCCACCACCCCCGCAGCGAGCAGGAGGTAGAGGGCGACAAAGCCTGCCCACCCAAAGGGGGTCCTAATACCATAGAGCCTGTGCGCGAAAATCGTGTCCAATGCCCCGTGGGGGACCCCCAACAGGAGGATGAGGACGCCTAGCACAATCAGCTCGGTTTGCTCGTCAAGGCGGCCGATTCCCACGGAGAGTGCCGAGACCACCAACGCGGTGATGCTGAAGGTCAGCCCCTGGATTTGGAGGGCCTTCACCATGACGACCCCCGTGTGGTTCCGCGCAAACTACCAAGGCCCGCCAAAACGGATCCGGGAAGTTCGCGCAGGAAAGGGCCCGGAGGCAGCGCGGTGATCACCGCCGCATAATCGGAGAGACGGCCCCGATCGCTCATGAAGCGCGCGATGCGCCGGGGCTCAACGTTACCGAAGAGGGAGAAGAAGATGCCGGGTGCCAGGTCCGGGCGCGACCGGAGAACACGCAGGAAGATCTCGTCCATGGCGCGCTGGATCAACGGGTCGGCGGCATGGAGGATTGGAGTCTCACCGCGGGCCACAGCCGCTGCACACTCGCGTGCCCATCGTTGGATGCGTTGAAAGGCATAGCCGGTGCTCGGGCGCGCCCCGCCCGCCGCGAGACCTGCGTGAACATAGCCGCGTCCTCGATGGTTCGGGGTGAGGCGTCGGCCCATGGGCAGGATCCCGTGCTCCGATCGCATGACCGAAAAATCTGTTTTTCCGAGTCTCTTCGCAAGGAGTGATCGTAGTGCCGGAGTGAGATCCTCCGCGCTCATGGGTTCGCGGCCAAAGACCGTTGCCTCGATCAGGGCCCTGTTTTTTGAAAACGGGAGCAGGTAAAGGAAGAGGATTCGCGACGGGGTGCTTTCGCTGAAATCCATCAGTTCAACACACTCGGGATCGAAACATTCCCTCTCAGTCATGATTTCCTGCCCCAGGAAAGACTGCCAGAGATGAGGCTGCGGGGAGCCGTGGGGATTCTCCGGGCGGGTGTCGACGATCCACTTCGCTGAAACAGGCCCATTGCTGCTCATCACCCTCCATGATCCCTCTTCCCTCACGGGCTCGCTTGTGATGGGGTTCCCGATCAGAAGTTCGATTCCAGGAGATCGGGCAATCCTTTCACGGGCCGCCGCGTAGAATGCCCCGGAGGGAATCATACGGTACGGCGCCGCCGAACAGTCCCGGACGATCCGCCCGGTGCCGGTCGAGACGGAGAAAGCATTCCACTGGTGGCTGGCAAGCTCGTTCATCGCCGCGTTGGGATGCCCCCAAAAGCACCATGTGCGGTCGTTGACGTACTCGAGGCGGCTCTCGAGAACGAGAGTTCTCGGGGCCTTCTCACCCAGTTCAGCGAGCTGCATCGCCAGGCTCAATCCGGCGCATCCTCCACCCAGAATGATGAGGTCGGCATCGTTTTTCATGGGAGATTGATTCCCGGCAGAGCTGTCAGGGAGGAATGCAGCGCGCTTTTGTGGGTTGATCCGGTAATCCAGAATGATTTGTCGTGTGCTTTGCCTGCCAAAGCCACCGTTGAGAGGAGTGCTTTTCGCAGGGAGGAGACCTCGGCGCGACGACTCCAGCAGTCACCTCCGCACGATCGCAATTCCCCCCCGATGCCGTGGTAGACCCTGGATGCGACGAGAATCCCCGCTCTGGCCTGCAGGGGGAGGTAAGAAAGTCCCGCTTCACCGCTGCGGTAATAGTCGTCGGCCAGTGTGAGCAGGCAGAGTATGCCCTCACGAATGGTGTCCCTCCGGTCAAAGGCTGGATCGACCAGGTCCATTGCCTGCAAATCACCGATGAGTGTCGCCGGAAGATACCGCCGTCCCATGGCGGCGTCGGCCGCCACGTCGCGGCAGATGTTGGTCAGTTGCATGGCGATGCCAAGGTCAACGGCGTGCGGAAATGCCCGGGGGTCGTCAACGTCGAGCACGCGACACATCATCAGGCCGACGGTTCCGGCCACCTGGTAGCAGTAGCGCAGTAACGCGGCCTCATCGCGCATGCGGACCTCATCCAGATCCGACAAGGCTCCCGAGATCAGTTCCAGAACAAGCGCATCATCGATCCCGCATTCCGTCATCAGGGTTAACCCGTCCCGGATGACCGGGTCGCTTGATGTCCCGGTCGCGATGTCCCAGCGGGCCGCATCCAGCGATGCGCGGGCTCTTTCCTTGGATCCGGCCTCGTCAGCGAGATCGTCGAGATGGCGGCAGAACGCATAGAGGCGGGTCGCCCGCGCGGCGTGCTTTTTCCCGAGAAGATGCCGGGCCCAATGGAAGCTCCGCCCTTTCTCCTCAAGGACGGCATCCGCCAGATCCAACGCATTCGTTCCGTCGCGGTTGTTCACGCGGCGGCGTAAGGATCAAGGGCCGGGATCATGGAATCAACCACCTTGGCTGAGCAGAGGACGCCGGGCAACCCGGCGCCGGGATGTGTTCCTGCGCCGGACAGGTAGAGATTCCTGATGCCCTCTCCCTTGTTGTGAAAGCGGAACCACGCCGACTGGCGGAAGATGGGTGCAATGGAGAATCCGGCCCCGTGAACGCTCAGGTAGTCGTTTTGGAAATCACCGGGCATTCTAAAAAACTCGGCCGTGATCACCGAGGAAAGCCCCGGCAGCATTGTTTCCCCGAGCGCCTTCACGATACGGTCCCGCAGGCGAGGACCCTCGCGCTCCCAGTTGATGCCCGACTGCAGGTTGGGAACGGGACAGAGCACATAGAAGCTGTCGCATCCGGCGGGCGCGAAGCTTGGATCCGTGGCCGTGGGACGGTGCAGGTAGAGGGAGAAATCCTCGGCGAGGAGCTTACGGTCGAAGATGTCCTTGAGCAGCTCGCGATACCTCGGGCCCAGCCAGATCGTGTGATGCGCCACGTCGGGGTAGTTCCGGGTCGTCCCGAAATAGAGGACGAAGAGCCCCATCGAGTGGCGCGCTCCGGCGAGCTTCATCCGTGCCGAGAGGCCGCTCTCTGCTGGCCTGATCATTTTTCCGTAGAGATGGGAGGGATCCGCGTTGGAAACGATGATGTCCGCGGGAAGCCTCTCGCCCCCCGCCAGGAGAACCTCCTTGGCTTCGCCTTCCTCCACGATGATTCGCTCCACCGTTGTTGACGTGCGTGTCGTGACCCCGTGCCGATCCATCAGAGCCGCGAGCGCGCGCGTGATCGCGCCTGTTCCGCCCATCGCAAAATGCACGCCATGGGCGCGCTCCAGGTAATGGATCAGGGAGTAGATGCTGGTGGTGTCAAAGGGGTTTCCCCCCACAAGCAGGGGCTGGATCGAGAATGCCTGGCGCAACTTGGGATTGGAGAGGTGCCGGCAGACCATTTTCCAGACCGTCTCGTGGTTGCGGAGCCTCAGTAGTTCAGGAACCAGCCGCAGCATGGTGGAGAACCGATGGAACGGCGTGGCAGAGAGTCTGGTGAAGCCGATGTCGTAAATGCGCTTCGAGTGGGCGAGCAGCGCAAGGTAACCCTCCTTGTCCCGGGGCTCGATCCGGCCGATTTCGGCGAGGGTTTCCTCCAGGGTGCCGCCGTAGTCAAAGGTTGTTCCGTCGTGAAAGCGGAACCGGTACCACGGTTTCAGCGGCACGAGATGGACATGATCAGAGAACCGTTCCCCGAACAGCGTGAAGAGTTCCTCGAAGAGAAACGGTGCCGTGATGACGGTCGGGCCGGCATCGTGCCTGAAGCCCCCCCGCTCGAAAACCTGCGCCCTTCCCCCGATCTCCGCGCCACGTTCCAACAGGGTGACCCGGTAGCCCTTCGCGCGGAGGCGCAGCGCGGAGGCGATGCCACCGTATCCCGCGCCCAGCACAAGGGCGTGATTACGAGCCGCGCGGGGATCAGAGACGGTCACGGAGCCCCTGGGCAAGTACCATGAGAAGGGACCCCGAACCGCCGGGGAGGCCCCCGCTGCGTGAGATTGCCTGATCAAGGTGACGGAGCCCGCGCTCGCGGGCCGTAGCGAGGGCGCTCGGAAAGTCACCCTGCCCGGAGGCCTTGAGTGCCAGCACGGCATTGACTGCACGGGAGCGCTCATCCTGGTCGACATCTTCCATGTCATCAGCGATCTGGTAACCGATGGCGAAGTCCTCCGCAGCGCGTCGGGCCTCCGCGATCCATTCCCGTTTTTCCGAAACGAGAAGCGCCATCTCGATCGGCAGGCTCAGAAGAGAGCCTGATTTTCCCGCCGCGATGTTCCCGTAAACATCCATGTCCAGAAGGGCATCCCCTGTCGGGTTCAGTTCGGCGCATTGCCCGGCGATCACGACCGAAGTGCGTTCATGAACCAGGAGCAATAGTTCGGGCAGCATGGCTGCGTTGCTGAAATGCGCGAGGGCGGCGTAGGCGGCCGAGACAAGCAGGTCTCCCGCGCAGATGGCGATGTGATCGCCGTAGGCGGCGCAGACGGTTTTCACACCGCGCCTGCACTGCTCGCGGTCCTGAAGATCATCGTGAATCAGGGAGGCGTTGTGCAGTAGCTCCACGCACGAGGCGATGGAGACGGCGTCGGAGTCCGTGAGACCGAGTGACTTTCCGGAAGAGAGGGCGAGCCGTGCGCGGACACGCTGACCGCCGGAGGCGAGGTGATAGGCCGCCGCTCCCGCGGCGTCCGAGAGACTCTCCTGCTCCCGCTCGCGTTCGGGATGGATGAGGTCCATCATCCGGCTTTCCACGAGATCGATAAGATCCCCGGCGTGCCCGACGCCCGAAGCGCATGGGGTAACTGAGGGAAGCATGGGATGGTCCAGAGAGGGTGTTCTAGAGGGTTTGCCTAGGGAACGGCTGTCGGCGGTTCCTTAGAGTTCGGGTTGCTCCGTGTGCCTTTGTTGAGGCACACGAAGCCGGGCCCGACCGGGTTCTAATGCTTGTGTGATTCCGTCTCGCTGACGGCTGCCGTCCAGATGATGACGCCGAAGGCGATCTTATTGAGGACATCGGCCAAGTTGTAGGCGATGTTGAGCCCCTTCATGCTCTCCTCGGGATTGCTGCCGGTGAGGTATCCGACGTAGTAGCCGATGGGATAGATGGCCCAACCGAAGGTGACAATCAGGCGCATCAGCCTGAAAGCCGACTGGACCGATGGCGGCGCCTCGCTTGCATTGATGCGGCTCGCCTCGCCAAGGAAGATTTCAAACAGGATGAAGGCCCATCCGAGCATTCCGATGATGAATGCCGGCATGACTCCCATGTAGTGGGCCTCGCCGAGGTATCCACCGATGAGCATGACCAGGGTGCCGATGATGAGGCGCCAGAAGACCCCGGCGGGCACCTTGGTAATGGCCGAGAGGATCAGGTAAAACTCAACCATCAGGAGCGGCACGGTGATGAGCCAATCAATGTAGCGGTAGACCGTGGGGGTCTCGCCGGTCGTTACCCAGACCTCGCGCATGTAGAAGTAATGGACGGCGGCGACCAGGGTCACCAAACCGGAGACCGTGAGGGATGTTTTCCACTTACCGGCGACTCGCTGAGTCTCTAGGAAGAAGAAGGCGGTCGAGGCGATTAACGCCATCGAGATTAGCCAGAACGACATTCCGACAAAGTCGTTTGATTTGAGGACGACACCAGATGAGGCGTGGACTTGACTCGGTACCAGCAGGACCATCATGGCCGGTAACGAGATCTTGGTAACTAGGGATTTCAGGTTCATGTTCATGGGGGTTGGTTGTTTAGCTTCTGGGTTATTTTGTGGGTTGCGGGTTTACTGCGGTGATCGGGCTGCCGGGGCGACGGAGAAAAAGTACGCAGATGTTCGCGGCGCAAGGCTTTCGGACGGAACCAAGGAGAACGTGTTGGAAAAAAAGGCCTCTCCGATCCCGCGGCAAACACAAGCGGGAACGCGTGAAAAAAGAAATGCTATCATGGTGAGGGAAAGACCGATGCCAGCGTTGCAATCTTTTGCTGTCATACATTTTTCCTGTCAACTATATTTTCCCAGGCGGCGGAAGCTGAGCGCCGTGGGGACGGCGCTTTGGTGAACAATGCAGTCAGCGTTTCCCTAACAACCTTCAGCCAAAAAGGGTTGATCAGCCTTGGTTGTTCACTCGTTGGTAAAAATCCTACCTCCTGGATTTCTTTTCCTGAGTCGTGATGATTCTCTCCGCGGCTCTGCCGCTCTGCGGGATTTATCGCTGATTTTTAGATCTCGATGAGGGAGCTTCCGCGTTCAGCTTCAGGATGCGGGCAACCTCGGCGAAGGCCTTGGGATTCTGGTGCGCGCTGTGGTCGCTCGGAACGATGCACTCCGACCGGGCTCCATCCATGTGGGAGCTCCAGTAGGGGACGACGCCGTCGGAGGAATTCGGCGAGTCTCCCTTTCCGCGATCGCCTTGGATCGTATGATAAGGAATCCCGGGGACGATCGGGATCTTGTTGATCATCCGGACAAAGCGGTTCTTCGGCGAAAGAGTATCGATGCTGTTGGGGGCGCGCTTCAGCTTTAGTTCGCTGCCGTGGAAGGTGGCGATCTTGAAGGTATCCTTTCCGGCGGCAAGCAGGGCATTGGGCGTCCTGATCAGCATGGAGCCAATTCTTCCCAAGGAGATAGTGGCGATCTCGCTTCCCTTCAGCGGTGCCGCGATGAAAATCACCCGGCCGATCTCGGGGCGATGTTTAAAAATCAGGGACTCGGTGAGGAGCTTCTTGGAAGAGGCGGGGAGGAGCGTTTCGGAGGGTTTCTTCTTGAAGATCAGCGTCCAGAGATCGTCTTTGGTATCGGTGATCAGAAGACGGCTGATGCATCCCCCCATGCTGTGGCCTATCACAACCATCGGTTTGTGCGTCGGATACCTGTGCTCCGCATCATCAAGCTTCTCCCTCAAGATGGAGGCGGAGTAGGGATAGGGATAGCCGGAGGGGTAGCTGTAGAACCAGACTTGGTAATTGCGACGGATCTCGGAATCGCTGCGTAGCTTGATGATCATCGGCGCCCAGGTTGAGGGGGAGTCCATCAGCCCGTGGATGACCAGCAGCACGGCCTTGTTGGGATTATAAGGCTCCAGCCGAGCGAGATGCGCGGTCTCGGCATATTTCTCAGGGAAGAGCATGCGCTCGAGCTTCGGCACCTGGGGGCCGGCGCTCGCGAGCATCACGGCCAACGGCACAGTGAAGTCCGCGGCAAGGTCCATCGTGATCCCATCGACGGTGACACTCTCCTTCTCTAGCGGATCCTCGAAGGACAGAATACAGCGGTTCCCCTGGAACCGCGCCACGGCCGTGACTCCGTAATAGATCTTCTTGGTGAGATAGTTTGTCCGCCACTCCTTGTTGGGCTCCTTGCCCGCCGCGACAACCGGCGCCCCGATTCCAGGGCGGGTCACGTGTTCCTTCACGTAGCTTCCACCGATCGTGAACTCATCGGCGGGGGTGAAGTTGTAGAGCGCGGGATTCCACATCGGCCGCGGGTCCCGCTTGTTGGTGAGGAGATACGTTCCGTTGCTTGATGGAACAGAGATCGGCTTGCTCCAAGGGTCCAGCTTGGAAGCGCGGATGATCCCGATGATGCGGGCCACCGCGAAGTTGTAGTCGTGCAGGGCCACCGAATCGTTCGGGTTGACCTTGAGCTGAGCCAACGCGGTCTGCGCAGCCTGGATATTATCCCCAAGGGCAACCATCGGATCGACACGAAGATGGGTCAGGGCGTGGCGGATCATCTCCTCCGCCTTGGTAGCCGGCGATGGTTTGCCCGGCGCTGCAGTCGTAGTGAGCGGCTTGAAGGAAGGGACCCTTTCCTTGATGGTGGCCTCGGTGGCACACCCTGCGAAAACCAGGGCCGAGAGCGTCAGAATCGTGAAATAACCATGGCGACAGAGTTGCATGGGAAGGGACTTTGGCGAGGGGCCGCTACCTAAGCAATCCCTGAGAGAGGAGGTCGCCCATTGACCGGCACCATGGTCCGTGGTAAATAAAATCCAGTCAGTTAATGCGGGTATAGCTTAGTGGTAAAGTTCCTGCCTTCCAAGCAGGCCATGAGGGTTCGATTCCCTCTACCCGCTCCAAACTCACACTACTTTTCTAGGTGAGTTTTTATTCCAATCTCGTGTGGTTCGATTGCTGCACTCGCTCCCGCGAGCTGCACCCTTGCGGCCTCTGCTTTGCAGAGGCTACGCCGCACTTCCCAGTGCTCGGCGTTCCCTCTACCCGCTCCACTTCTTCTTTTTGACGGGTTGACCTTTGGTCAATCTCCTCCGTGCCTCCAGGCACTCGCCCCCGGAACACGTTCCAACATTCCGGCTACTTACTTGGGCCGCTTTGCGTCTGAATCCCCGCGCGCTCCAGCGCTTCGGCAAACTGCTTGGAACCCCGTACGTTCCGCGAGGCTTTTGCCGCAGGGGAGCATTCCATGAGAAGGAATAACCCC
>Ga0114964_10000770_pt1 | contig 23978 bp, 25 predicted proteins | sample C_131016_MF_Meta_FD_92638 | JGI IMG/M metagenome (GOLD analysis project Ga0114964, IMG submission 92638) | Freshwater microbial communities from Lake Croche, Canada to study carbon cycling - C_131016_MF_MetaG | ecosystem: Environmental > Aquatic > Freshwater > Lake | place: Lake Croche, Canada...
ATCTATACCAGGGAAAGTTTCTTCTGTATACGCGCCAGCACCTTCTACAAGTATGGCAGGGAAGGGCACTCCTCCCTCGCTGAAAGCTCCAGCATCTATACCAGCGAAAGTTTCTTCTGTATATGCACCAGCACCTTCTACAAGTATGGCAGGGAAGGGCACTCCTCCCTCGCTGAAAGCTCCTGCATCTATACCAGGGAAAGTTTCTTCTGTATATGCACCAGCACCTTCTGCAACATTATTTCCCTATTCCCCTGCCTCTGCATCAGCATCTCCTCCTTCTGTAATGAGAACTGCATCTGTCTCTGCATCTCCTCCTTCTGTAATGAGACCTGCATCAGCATCTCCTCCTTCTGTAATAAGACCTGCATCTGTCTCTGCCTCTCCTCCTTCTGTAATGAGACCTGCATCTGTCTCTGCCTCTCCTCCTTCTGTAATGAGAACTGCATCTGCATCTCCTCCTTCTGTAATGAGAACTGTCTCTGCATCTCCTCCTTCTGTAATGAGACCTGCATCTGTCTCTGCATCTCCTCCTTCTGTAAAGATTGTTTCTGGACCTGCAGTGACAATCGCGAGCGTAGTAAAACAATCTCCTTTGATTAATTCTGTAGTTTCTATTTTTACAAGCAAAGCTCCCTCTACAACTCCTACAATTAAAAAATAAATTATTATTAGAATGAAAAATTATCTGCCTGTAATATTTTTGTCAATATTTCTTATAAGTATAATGACATTTATGTTTTTAGATGTTCCTATAAAAGAAAATTATTTTAATGATTGTGGATGTGATTGTGATTGCGACGATGCTCCGAATAATTCATTCATTATAGTATTATGGAATTGGTTGTTTAGTAGTAAAGATTCTTGTGGAATACAGCACGATAATACGTGTCCTTGTAATGGTTTATATCGCGGAGGAATTCCTCATCCTCCTACTGACTATCCTTCAGCCTACATTGGTGGAAGTATTCGCAATGTGGATATTTCTGGTTCTGTAGTAAAGCCTGCTTCTGCTCCTGCAGCGAACCAGACCCCCTACCAAATTGCCTCAACTTACTGTGCTTCCTATGGCGCAAATCAAATGCCTCCGAGTATAATAGCATACTGTAATGCGTGGGCTGCTGCTAAAGTAGCATCATCTCCTAAATCTAAGTAAGTAGATACCAGTGGCTTAAATTGAGAAGTCTCTAGGAGGTTAGAATGTCAAGTATACAAATTTATCTACTGAGTCTGTTTCAAACGGTTTCATCCGTTTTTGAAAGAGTCTTTGGGATTGTGAAACAGGGTATTCATTCTGTAATTGATGCAAATTCTCCGCGCACTTGGTTATTCTCTCAAAGAAATACTCTACCATGGGCTCTGAGAGATGATCTTAGAATTAGTAACTACTACATGTATCCTATGACATATAATCCGAGTTCGAAAACGTTCTCTCTTTATTCTCGTAATCGTGAAGTATCCTATAAGTTTGGAGACGTAGTTATTGCATCACTCACGAATTCTGATGGAATTCTTTGGTATGATATGAGTTCGTTTTTCCATACTCTATCATGGGAAGCTGGGCCCGATTGTGGTCCCTCCCTTTATGAAGTTGTTATTGTATTCTGTTTGGCGAAAAATTTGGTATTTACGGCAGAATCTATGAAGACATTTTATCTTGATGTCTATACAATTGAAGGCAAGAATTATCGCATAAAGATTTCTGACCTAGATGCCATGCGCGACTTTACTTCTTGGAATGTATTTGAAAAGTATGTTGTTCCTGAAGTTGCTGTTTCTACATCGACAACGGCGGTGTCTCAAGTATCCATTGAGACGCCTGCTCCTGTGGCCTAAAATTGAATGTTATGTAGTCTTTTAGAAACGGGTCCTCATGTCGGCTACTACGATGACCCAATCGTTAGATACTCCCCTACCCTCTGGTGCATGGATATTGTATTTCCATCCAGCAAAGGAAACTCGTTGGCATCTTGATACATTCAAGGTTGTTACAAAGGTTGCAACGTTCCGTGATCTGGCCCATCTATTTGCCGCGGTAAAACCCGCTGATTGGATTCGTGGGAAGTTCTTCTTTACTCCTGAAGGAGTTCCGCCACTCATGGAGAATGCTCGTAATATTCGCGGCGGTTCCTACAGTCTGCGTGTAGATCGAGCTCTAGCGAATGAAATCATGCAGCGCTATATGATTGCTGCTGTTCTAGGAAAGTGTGTAAAAGATTCTGATGATTCTATCTCTTGTGTTCGTATTACTCCTCGTCGCGATTTCAATATCCTCCAGATTTGGAATCGTGATTGTCAGAAATTTAATAATCCTCTCGGCCTACATATCATTGATTCTCGTATTCCGAATGATGAAGTAAAATATGTTCCCCATGTGGAAAAGAAGATTTAGAGGATTTGTGTTAGAGGATTGGTAGAATGGCTTCGCACCGTGGAGAGGAAGAGGACAAAGAACCTTATGAGCTTATTGTATTCAAAGGTGATAATTTGTATATCTATGAAAAGTTATTCAAGCAAGAAGCTGTAAAAGAATTTCTTGGTTTGTGTAAGGATTGTATAAGTCCAGAATATTATGAGGAGAATGAAACAGAATTCAAGGCTTTTAACGGACTTTTATACTATATGGATAAGAGTGGTGGTCACAAACCTTTTAGAATTATGTTAGTTGGTTATGTCGGTCCTATAATATCAGAAATTCGCGACGGATTAGAGAAATTCTATCCAAAGTTTGAAGTTTTTATTTAGAGTCCTTGTTTTTGATGGGGGCTAGGACCAGCTTTACTGAGCCGAGATTGGCTACTGTGTAGTTCAAGATGAGAGGATAATCATTCTTGAGGTACATTTCAATCGACGGACACAGACTCGTGCACTTGGTGAAGAGAACCATGTGCTTCAGCTGGAAAATACCCTGCACAACCTCGCTCGCGCTTCCAGACTTCTGTACCTTCATCGTCGTATTATTTTCAGACATGATAGTTTCCTGCTCAGCAAAGTCGCCCTCACAACGGAAAACCAGGTCAGATCCGCTGCTAGTGATCTCCACATCCAGCTTTTCACCTAGAGCATTCATATCACGGCAGATTTTCTGCAGATCCACAGACGGCATGTGAATAATGTTGGAGAAGTTAAGGTTAGGAATCTGGATCTCATCAACGTTGGTGTCAAAGAGTTTGAGAAAGTAGTTTGTCACCGTGGACTTTTCCGAGTTCTCCATACGAATTCCCAGCTTATTCGGATTGGACGCAGGAAGATACAGAGTGAGAGAATCATTATTACCCATAGTCTTGATCAGCTTGAAAAAGTAGATCATATTCACTCCGAGAATGTGCTTGGCAGGGCAATAAAAGTTCTCAAAGCGGTCGTGATGTAAACGCAGATAAACGAGTACCGTGTGAGTCTCATCCACCGACATGACCTTAATCCCATTCTGGTCAAACTCTAAATTTGCCTCAGTAAGGATCTCCTTGAGAGCTTCTACAAGCGTACGGAATGCGCCGGCTTGCACAGTTCGGATTTCAAACAGATTTCCATTTGCATTCGCTTTGGCTGCGCTCATCTAATGGCCGGAGTTAGTCTATCTTTAAGCAATTGGCCGCGTCCAACTTCATTTATTTTTTTTCGTCTTTCTCGTATTCCACAAATTATATGCTTGTCTCATGACTACAGGAAATAGAACACTCGCATTTCGTATGCCTTCAAAGACAGAAGGATAGTATCCGCCTGATTGTTTTCTTGTTTTCCTTTGTTTTCTTTGTTTTCTTAACTTTCTAGTCTTTCTAGCCATTTACTAGATGCGTAGAAAAACAAGACGCATAGCAAAGACAAAGACAAAAGAGAAGGAAAAAATACAGCACCACCATCTTTTACTTCGGTGTGAGCTTGGATCTTGTCCTTCTCGTGATGAAAAAGATAAAGCAATTCTCTTAATTCAAGAAATTATACGCGATATCGGCATGGAACTTTTAGCAACTCCGCACGTGTATTATGTTTCTAACCCAAAGTATAATGAAGGTTTAACAGCAATCGCGCCGATTCAAACAAGTCATATTGCTTTTCATTTCTGGTCTCGTCCTGATACGAAAATTTTACACAACTCGCAGGCAAATGCTCTGCTACAGTTTGACGTGTATACATGCGGAACTTTGAGCGTAGATCAAGTAAGAAGAATTATGCACCATTTAACACAGTTTGTACCGTATCATGTAGATATTACACTCTTGAATCGCAACTCGACTCTGAAGGTAGAAAGACATATGAAATGGGATTTAGCCGAAGGAGAGGGATGGCAAGAATTCTTAGAATCTGACAGATTTGCCTAAAGAAATGGATAAAGATAATTTATAGTATGTATTTTGCTTTTGGACTTATTTTCAAGGAGAAAGATTTACCTTTCTATACTTTTAAGAATACAGTTCTTACAAGCAAGAAGGTTTCTAATGATACGTGGGTGGCTGTGTTAAAGGAGAGTGTGCGTGAATTTCCTGTGAATACCTGTGCGCGTTCGATCAATATTCACGATATGAATACTACTCATTTTTCTTATTTGGAAGAGTTTCTTCATGCATTCCGAGATGAAGTTGATAAGACCCAAATGGTTCCCGAATGGATTCTTTGTAAAGACTAAGTAGAATGAGTGGAAACCAAAATTCAAACAATAGTTTTCTTAAGAATACGGGATTTAATGCGTCTCGTTTGAGCCCGAATGTAAACAAGATGGGAAAGACAAGTAGCCCTCTCAGCCAGAATCAGTTACTAAACCGTTTAGGGCTTCCTTCTTTTTCCAAGTCTAACTCTACGGCCAACTCTGGAAACTCTGCAGCTCCTACGAATTCTACGTCAAATACCGGATCGTGGTTTGGGTTTGGTAATAAGAAAAAGAATAATAACTCGAGCACTACGAATGCTACTTCCTCGTCGTGGTTTGGTTCAACAGAGTCTTCTCCGACGAATTCTGCTTCTTCTTCTTCCGAGACAGGCGAGAGTTCTCGCAGATCAAATTCTTGGTTTGGATTCGGCGGCCGTCGCCGTACTCGCCGTGCTCGTAAGACGCGTAAGACACGGAAGGCTCGTAAAAGCCGTAAATAATTAAAAGGCGATTCAAAAACTTGTGTAAGAGGGGTTGTTTACTTTTCTTACGGAAGTGTGTTCTGGTTAAAAATTGATTCAAGGCCCCCCCCTTGTAGTCTAGTCCCGAATACCATGGCTGCTGAGACGTATAAGAAGCTTTCTCATCGTGAGCATATCTTGGAGTTGCCTGACACTTATGTCGGCAGCGTAGAGACACACGATGAGTGGCGTTGGGTTCTTGATGGAGAGTCCCAAAAGATGGTGCATCGTAAGATTCCTTTTAATCCTGGATTCTACAAGCTCTTCGACGAGCTTGTGGTGAATGCGCGGGATGCTCGTGTTCGTAGTCTAATTACTAAGGGCGCGACTCCGATTAAGCACATCGCTGTGCATGTGGAGAAGGAAGGTGATGGGCTAACAATCAGCGTTGAAAACGATGGAGATGGTATTCCTATTGAGCAGCATCCTGAGCACAAGATCTGGGTGCCTGAGCTAATCTTTGGTCATCTGCTTACGAGTGGCAACTACAACAAAGAGGAAGAGAAGACTGTGGGTGGTAAGAATGGTTATGGTGCGAAGCTCGTCAACGTATTCTCTCACGAGTTCAAGCTAGAAGTGCGGACTCCTTCTGTCGGTCAAAAGTATACCCAAGTCTGGCGTGATCACATGTCTGTGTGCGAAAAGCCTTCGATTCGTAAGGATGCCGGCAAGGGCTTTGTACGTATCACTTACAAGCCTGATCTTTCACGTTTCCAGGGCTTTGCTTGCGACGACATGATTGCGGTTCTGAAGACGCGCACTTGGGAACTTGCTTCTTTGTGTGGGAAGGATGTGAAGGTATCATGGCAGGGTGAGACGGTGCCGACAAATACATTCGAAAAGTTTGTCCGTTTGTTTCTGCGTGCGGAGACGGGTGGAGTTGTTGTGGAGAGTTGTGGTCCTCGTTGGGAAGTTGCGTGTATTCTAACGAGGTCGCTGTATGATGAAGATAGTGCTGGTGGTTCTGGTGCTGATGAGACAGGGCGGTCTATCAGTTTTGTGAATGGTATTAATACGCGCAAGGGTGGCAAGCATGTGGATGCAGTTGTTCGCTCTGTTCTCAGCGATTTCTGCGAAGCCGCAGCAAAGAAGAAGGTGCCTGTCAAGCCTGGTCAGATTCGCGACTGTGTTGTCTTCTTTGTCAACGCCACCATCGTGAATCCATCATTTGACTCGCAGACAAAAGAAACTCTGACAACGCCAGCCAACAAGTTCGGCAGTCAGTTCAAGACCGAGGGGAAGCTTGTTGAAGGGTTGATGAAGCTTGGCCTTCTTGAAGATGCGCAGGCGGCGATGGAGGCCAAGTCCGCCAAGGATGCTAAGAAGACCGATGGCACAAAGCGCAAGACTCTGCGCGGATTTCCTAAGCTAGAAGATGCTCTCTGGGCCGGTTCAGGTAGGTCTGGTGAGTGTACTCTCATCCTCACGGAAGGTGATTCAGCAGCAACGTCAGCAATCACGGGTCTCAACGTTGTAGGCCGTGAGCGCTTCGGTGTATTTCCTCTACGAGGCAAGCTTCTCAACGTAAAAGATATCTCACAGGAAAAGTTCAATAAGAATGAAGAACTCACAGCAATCAAGGCAATTCTAGGTCTTCGCCAAGGCCAGAAGTACAAAGACAAGACCTCTCTTCGTTATGGTCGTGTGATGGTGATGGCGGACCAAGATCATGACGGATCGCACATCAAGGGATTGTTGATGAATCTATTTCACACGGAATGGCCGGAGTTGATGCGGATGGGTTTCCTGTGTTCTTTGGCGACTCCTTTGCTAAAGGCAACGCGGCGTAGTGAGGTGTTGAGTTTCTATAGCATGGGCGAGTATGATCGTTGGCTTTTGGCTCCTGCACAGGGTGGTAGTAGCCACGGTTGGACTATCAAGTATTACAAGGGTCTAGGCACGAGTACGAAGCAGGAAGCGCGTGAGTGGTTTGAGCGCCTGGCCGAGATTTATTATGACTGGGATGAGCATACGGATAATGCTCTGTCACTAGCTTTTCACAAGAAGCGGTCAGATGATCGTAAGGAGTGGCTAGGTGGCTATGATGCGAAGCGTATTCTTGATATTGGTGCAGGTGGGCACGTACCGTATACGCGCTTCATTAATGACGAGCTCATTCATTTCAGCAACGCTGATAATCTTCGGTCTTTGCCGCACATTATGGATGGTCTGAAGCCGTCGCAGCGTAAGATTCTCTACGGTTGTTTCAAGCGTGGCCTACGTACCGAGGTGAAGGTGGCGCAATTGGCCGGCTATGTCTCAGAGCATGCAGCGTATCACCACGGCGAGGCTAGTCTGTGTGGCACAATTGTTGGCATGGCCCAGAACTTTGTAGGAAGTAATAACGTAAATGTGCTTGTGCCGAATGGGCAGTTTGGTTCTCGTTTGATGGGTGGGAAGGACTCTGCGTCGCCTCGATACATCTTTACGTATCTGGAGGCAATTGCTGACAAGATCTTTCGCAAGGAAGATGCAGGAATTCTCAAGCATCTGGATGATGATGGAATGACAATTGAGCCGGAATTCTATCTTCCATGTGTGCCTATGCTACTGATTAACGGTTGTGTGGGGATTGGCACGGGATTTAGCACGGATATTCCTCCGTATAATCCGAAGGATATTGTGCGTGTATTGACTGATCGTATTCTTGGTCGTATGACGAGCCTACGTGGAATCAATCTGAAGCCGTGGTGGCAGGGATTCAAGGGGCTGATTACGGAGGGGGCAACAGGAACGGGTTCTTGGGTTACTCATGGTATATTCAAGTATGATGATGAGAAGAAGACGATCACGATTACGGAGCTACCTGTAGGTGTCTGGACAAAGGATTACAAGGGTTTTCTGGATGAGATTGCGTCGGTTCAGCCTATGCAGAAGGTGCCGAAGGCGATGGAGTATGCTTATACGGATGATGGGAAGCCTGTGTTAAAGGGGTTTGATGACCTGTACACGGACGAGGAGGTAAAGTTTATTCTTTACTTTGACGAGGATGCGTATGAGGACATGAAGGCGCATCCTGACGATTTTGAGAAGCGTTTCCGTTTGACTTCTTCTTGGCGTACGAGCAACATGGTGGCGTTTGACAAGGAGATGAAGATCCAGCGTTATGATACGGTGGGTCAGATTCTGGAGGGTTTCTATGAGCCTCGTCTTGCTTATTATGAGAAGCGGAGAGTGTGTGAGATGGAGCGTTTGGAGGCGGAGGCGGTTGTTGCTGATGCAAAGGCGAGGTTCATTCGTGCTGTGTTAGAGGGGAGTTTGGAGTTGCGCAGGGCTTCTGATGAGGAGATTGTGGCTGCAATGCGGAAGCATGTTCTGCCGGTGTCGGCGGATTATAAGGGCAAGGAGGGTGGTATTGATGGTTGGGACTATCTTCTACGGTTACGCATGGATCGTGTAAAGGCTTCGGCCGTAGCGGATGCCGAAGAGGCAGTTTTGGTAGCTCGCAAGTCGGTAGCAGAACTTCGTGAGACTACGGCAGGGCAACTCTGGCTCAGAGACTTGGCGGAATTTGAGACAGCGTTGGAATTACAGACGAAGGTTCGTGTGGAGGCAGCGTCTTGCGCGGCAAAGCCGAAGAAGTATATCAAGAAGAATGTGGCAAAGCCTACATGAAGGGATTCAGGGGTTTACTACGAGAACCGGCACGGCTCATAAGAACTGGCTGTTCCATGGGCACCGGCAGAGTGTCAATATCTTTCAAATAATACATGTAATGGTCTACGGCGGAAAGAATATGAGGCACCGACCACTCTACGACGCGTGCGTTGAGTTCAAGAATTTGGTCTTGTATCTTGTTTGGTAGATTTTTTGCATATTGGTAAAAGATTCCACGCATAATCATTTTCAATTCATCTACCGACTGATCGCCAATAATGTAGCCTTTTTCTTTGCTACGGTCGTATACGGCGCGACGTATTGTTGTCTGTATGCGTGTTAAGTTTGCTTGGGAAAAGAAACCGGTGCTGAGCGCGTTCTGTTCCCAGTTTCCACGAAGCATATCATTCTGAAATTGTACTTCGGAGGTAGTCTGGTGGACAAATCCAGTAGAGGCACCGGCCTTAGAGTTTAAAGCCGACCCTTCTCCACCGGCAGAAGGAGAGGGGTATAAATTTACACGTCCATTATTCATTTCTACTACTTTGCGGAAAAAATCCAGAATGGTTTTTGAACGTCCCAAAAATAATTTCTAAACAAAGGGTATAACAAAATGGCGTATCTTAATGCGACAAGTGCTGGCAAGGGTTTTGAGCAGAGCGGCGGCGGTTATTTCTACGTAGTTGATACGAACTTGCCCTCCAAGCTGCTGGTGTGGGGCGCGACGAACGCGTCGGCGAGCGGTGCGCTGCCCTCGGGCTCTGGTGGCGCGTGGTCTGTAGGCGGCTTCGCGGTGGCGCAGGCGGCCCAGCTTCCTCTTGCAACGTCCACTCTCTTCGCCTCGGGCCGTATCGTGCGCGACATGGGCAAGACGCAGGTGTCTGCCGGCCGCACGTTCCGCAAGATCAAGGGCATCCTGCCCTTGGGTGCGAGTTCCACAATCACGGCGGGTGTTGCTAACGCGGATGGCGGCACGTATGCGAACAACATCAACAGCGTAGATACGGGCTACCTGACGTTCTACGTGGAGACGGGCCGTGAGGGTGTGAACTCCGCACTCGCCGCGGGCCTGGTGCGCTTCATGTAAATTGTGTAAGAGTGATTGTTTTGATAATTCAGATATCTGGGCGTCTTTGACTCTTGATATCTGAATGTAATTTCTGTGAAAAATTCGGTATTCTATGTAGAAATGTCTTCTTCTAGTTCGAATACTACTTCTACTCCCGCAATAACGTATGTAAGTCTGGGAATGATTAGAATTGATTCTCTCGGAAATTACAGCCTGAATTGGTATTTATTGATCTATTACTTAATTGCGATAGGAACTATCGTTTCTTTTGCGGGATTCTTTGCGAACAAGGGACAGAACGTTGCGGCAGTTGTAGTGACAGTCCTCTTATTGGCGGTCTATACGTTTTTTGGTCTTCGTTGGTACGGACCCTCGCCTACCCCCGCTACTGCCAAGGATCCGAATAGCTGTAATTCTGCTGGTACAACCATGCCTGGCTGGAAACCTCCGATTATAAATATGTGTCCTGATTTCACAGTTCTTTGGACAGACTCCACCGGCAACGTATATTGCTACGATGACAAGAATACGTACAATATGCAAACATATAATGGAGCGGGTCTTACTGCCAATCTCAATATAAATGGCCTGAGTGGCCAATCAGCTTTCTTGATAAAGAATGCGAGTGCCACAGCTCCTCCCAATCTTGCTGGAGATACAGGCGGTGCTCGTTGGCCTTTCTTGTTCCTCCTGCAAAACAATCCCACCGTTCTTACAAATGATCAATACGGAAAATATTTGCGCTGGGAAGGTGTGTGGGATGGTGCCGCCATGAAAGTTCAGAATGCGCCCCTGCCTTAAGCTTATTCATATGCTCTTAAAAAGAATGTCTCTTTGCCTACATCCAACCGTTGAAAATGCTATTCTCCAATGGTTTGATAATCGCACTACCCCAGCAGTCTTCCTAGTAGGTCCACCTGGCGTGGGTAAGACTACGCTCGCATATCGCGTGATGCAAGAAAGGAATATGCGTATTAGTGAATTTAATGCATCGCACACTCGCTCAGGTGCCTGTTTTCGCAAAATTATTCTACCGCTTTTACAACGCGGTGGAGTAATTAATATGATGGAAAAAGGTGTGCAAGGAGGTCTCGGTGTTATCTTAGATGAGATCGACGGTCTCAGTAGTGGTGAAAAAGGAGGGTTACAGAGTTTGCTAACGTATTTACGTGAATGGAAAGCCACAAGTCCTGGTATTCCTGTTATTTTTATTAGTAATACAATTCATCAAAGAATCTTACAAATGATTTCTCGTTATTGTTTGACATTCAAAGTGGGTATGGCTGATGAAAACCAGGTAGCTTCTCTGATTGGTTTCCAAGTTCCGCAGCAGTGGAAAATGCATAGTGGTGGAGACTTGCGTCCTCTTTTACGAGGAGAGTACACAAACTCTTGTGATACTCCTAGATTTGATGAAGATCATGTAGAAATTCCTGAAGGTGTTGTGCCTCTTGCTAAATGGTGTCTGTATTCACAAATGGATCCGTATTTGACTCTGGAGATGGAGAATAATGATAGTAATCTCGCAGGTCTTGTCATCGCCGAGAATCTTCCTGATCGCTTAGAAGGTGTAAAAGGGAATACAAGAGAAGCTTGGAACTTGTACTTGAAACTCTTTCGCTGTATTCAAGAATCTGACTATGCAGATTACTGGGCTTTCTTCTATCAAACTTGGCGTTTACTAGCCCTCAGTCAAGATGTCAAGTTAAATACGGTAAATTTGTTTCTGAGTCAAGAAGTTCCGTGGACAAAAGAAGAACCTCCTCTGACTTCTATTCGTTACACTCCTGTCTTGACAAAGCAATCCGCCTTGTTTAATGCTTGGAAACTCTTGTGTGAAATTGCCGATTCACAAGGAATTTCTATTCGTCTTACACCCATGGCGTTAATGATGATGGCGAATGTAGAAACCGCCAACGGAACTCTCGGTAAGAAACAAGATAAGAAAAAGAAAGTCGATAGTATGATTCTTATGCCATCGCCTTCAACTATATCAACTTCTGCATCTTGACCACCACTTCCTAGCTTTTGCTGATGATTTCTTATATTTTGCTACGATGTCTGAGTCAGCTGTGTGATATGTCTTTCCGCATGTTAGGAGACTATTAACACGAGCATATCCCCACTGTTGTTGTGTGGCGCCGGGTCTGTGGCCTGTACGCCAGGCAGCTAGCCCACGATTATAACACTGCTGTAAAGCTCCCAGAGGAACTCCCGTAGCCTTAGACTTTTCTGCCAAACTCTTGGCATTCGGGAACTTTTTCTTAAACGTCTTCGTATACTTAGAAGTTTTTGTCTTTGCTCGCTTATCCGTTTTGAATCCAACATAAGCCGAAGGATCCGTGTGCGACTTTTTCCCAAAACGACGAATCTCTTTTTTACGCGTTTCTCTCTTTTTCTTGGATAGGCCTGCAAAGTATTTTGCAGGACTATACATTTCTAGAAGATCATATTTAATTTTATTCTAATCCCAAAAAATTACGTCCAATCTTACTCGTTATAAACATACCACAGCCTGCAGCAATCTGCGCATAAAATATATTAGTTCTTTTCGTACAACATACTAAATAGAATGATAAAACAAAGAAAAGTAATGAACTGATCCAAAATAACTTTGTGAAATTATCCATTCTATAGTATAAATATTTCTTTATTCTCGTGTATGTAAAAGTTTAATAAAGTGTAGGGGTTTTGTCCTACCAAGACGATAAGCACGGCCTAGAATCTGTTTTTCTTCTTCAGTTCCCATCTTATGCATTAAGATTAAATGGGTTGCTGTCGGAATATTCAAACCTGCAGCGGCAATTTGACTGTTTAATAAGAGAATGCGTATATTTCCTTTTTCAAATTCGGAGAGAGTTTTGGCGATAGTATCTTTATTTCCTTGGAGTGTGTCAGAGGGGTATTCTGCTCTGACTTGTTCTTGGATGGTTTGTAGAGGAGAATCAAAGCGGCTGAAGATTAAGAATCTTCCTGTAGGATTTTCTTGTAAGATTTGTAGGAGAGCATCCATTTTCTGAGGAATGACAGGAATCGGAATAATATTAGCAGAAGTTCCTAGACTTGTCAGATTACCTGGTTCAATCTCACTACGACACATGGGACACACAGATCGGAGACGAAACCAAGTAAGCATACAATTTCCACAAAAGAGTTTCGTACAGCAAGGAGTTATCACAGTATTTGTAGGTTCATCAAAACAAATTCCACAAGAATCTTTGGAAGCTTCTAGAATTCTTGCTTGGATACCTTGGATTTGTTGAGTAGAATTCTGGATTTTCTTTTCCAGATTCTGAATGGCTTGTTCCTTGGCTTGAGGAGAAGAATATTCCTCCTGTCGCTTAAATTCCAAAACTCTTTGCAAACGTTGCAATTCTTTCTTTCTATATTCTGTAACGGCTTCAACGATTGTTAGATGTGTATGAGTCGATATTCCTAGACTCTGAAACGCTCCTTGAATATCTCCAGCGTGTAATAAAGTTTCTGTTTCTGGAGGTATACTTGAATCCAATATTCTGTATGAACGAGGAAGCTGGCATCGTATAATTTGCTGATGTAATTCAGGAAGTTGTATAGAATAATTTAGAAACTCCTGAGAACTACGAATAACCAAGTGTCCTCGTAAAGAATGTGTGCATAATAAATGATCTTTGAAAAATCCGATAGAAAGAGTCTTATAAAAAGTAACACTCGGATGTTGAATCATAAAGTTATTTACACTCTCTTGTAACTCTGGCGCCAAACTCTGAATAAATTCTTCAGGAATTAAACGAAGCATGTGCGAATGATACGGAAAATTTGGAAACAGTAGATTCTTATATGTAGCCGATATGTACCATGTCATGAATGCTTTGGGGAACTTGCAAGTAGAAGGAATTTTTATACTATCGGCTTCATCGTAGAAGATGCGTCGCCATGTGGGCTGGACTTCTTTCAAACGAAGAGTATTCATGAAATTTGGAAAGAGTGTATTACTAATAAGTGTGACATGTGAGCTTCTTAAATTTGTTATGAGTGAATCTTTATCCAAGTCTCTAAAAGTTTTTAACAAATGTGTCTTTAAAGTTGTCTGTGTTGTAATACATTCTTGCCATTGACGATAAATGGTATGGGGGACCACGATAAGAGAATCATAGAGATTTTCTTGAGGTGTTGCTAACGTAGGTGATATTGAGAAACAGGAGAAAGTGCTTTCTGGATTCAAGTTGCTCAAAGGTACTTGGTTTTGTGTTAGAGGGTGTGTTGACATTTGACTTATGTGTCCTAGGCACATGAGAGTCTTGCCAACGCCTACACTATCTCCCAAGATTGCGAATCTACTAAATAGAACTTCTTCAGATGAAGGAAGATACTTGAATCCTATTTGTAAAGAAAGTTCTTTTTGCCGCATGGCTTCTAGGGCAGCGAGTTGGTGTATTCGCAAAGGTGGTTTAATGTGTATAGGTTGGGGAGCAAGAGGCGAATCTTGTGTAAGAGAGTTGGTGAAAGTTTGTTGGAAAACTTCCAAATGTTTTACAATACATTTGTAAGGGTTCATTCCAGAAAGTTCTTATAACTTGTTGTTCGGCTAGATGTTTATGCGGTAGCAAAAAAATCTCTTAGAGGTTTTGACTTTATAAATGCTCCCAATTTCATATCGGTTTCTTTAATAAAAGGACTCGGATTTTCACGGAGTTTTCTTTTATCATAAGTATTCTCACTATGACTGATGACCAACATGACTTTGAATGGATCGAGTTGAATCATGGGATGTTTGTACGAATTAAGGAATGATTTTTCTTCCGCGTGCGTTACGGTTTCATCATATTTGTGAGAATCAGAATATGTTTTCTTCCATGCCATCGTTCCGTTTGTTGCATGATTTTCGTTAAAAGGGCCAAGTCTGTAGATCTTTTTATTATCTGTGTAGTACATGAAGATTTCGGAAGAGCCGGCAAGTTCAATCGCTGGATTATGTTTTTCAAACTTTTCAACCACATGGCTCACACGTTCAGGAACATAGAAGTCGTCATCGTCCATAGCAACAATAATCTCACCTATCGCCAAATCGTTAAGAATATTACGTTTTGCTCCAATCAGCAGACGATCCATGTTGCGATAATAGCGAAGATTGGGAATGGTTTTTGCGGCTTCTTGAAACAAGTCTTTTACTAGATCAGTTCCATCATCAAGAATGATCCATTCCATTCGGTTTTTAGGATAGATTTGTGAGTTATAACATGCAATCAAAGAAGGAATAAATTTACGACGATTGTATGTAGGTGTTACTACGGAAACGAAGGGTTGCATACTAATTTATAATTTACGGATTTTCTTTAGCCGACACCAAAGCCTGTAAAACTTTGGAGGTGTTTGCTATAGCTGATAGGCGATTTGCGGTTTGTTCTTGTCTCATTTTATCCATCCACAGGTTTATTTTAGGAGTATTTCCATATCCGTAAATTTTTTGATCCAAACTTGTTGGGCCTCCAGGTTCATAGGGTATGACAGGAAATATAGATTCAAAGTGAGGAGCATCTATCTCAGGGAAGAACCAGTGTTGAAATTCGCGATACAAATAGTAAGGAAAAAGCAGAGGCATGAAAATAAAACAGTATACAAAAGCAATCGCGCGATACGGAAGAGGTTTATATAAAAGATCATTTGCGGCAAAAGAAGCAAAACGTAAGGCGATCACGAGATAAAGTATTGTTGATGCATAACCTATGGCATATTTTGCTGCAGAGTTTATATCATCTCCCCATGTTCTTTCTTTAGGGACGGTTGTGGCTTTTATTTCTTTAGGGCTACTTACAACTGCTGTTTGAATGTTGGCAAGATTTACAGTAGATGTAGCACCTGTTAAGTCGATAATAGATGATGATGGTGAGGGAGAAGGAGAAGGAGAAGGTGATGCAGAAGAAGAATCAGAAGCAGGTGGTGCAGAAGATACATCATCAAAACCTTCTGCCGAGTTTTTTCCAATAACTTCTCTTAGATTAGTGATAATCTCATCAGATTTCTCTTTTTTCATAGCAGAAAGCTTGGTTTTTAAAACATTCTCCAGATCTTTATTGAGACTTGCAAGAGTTTCTACATAGGAAATCTTTCGTGTATTGATTTGTTGGATTGTGAGTTCAATATTTGCGTTCCACCACGCAACTTCTGCTTCAAGAAAACTTTTCATAGGACGAAGATCCCAGTACGTCAGACCGGCTTTTGTATAAATAGGAGACTCATCTTGAAAGAGTTGATATCGTTTCAGAACAGCTGAGCGAACTTGTGTACGGAGGGGTGCTGCTTTATTAATTTCATCTGTACTCGGTTTTGTCGGTAAGACAGCTTGTATAAGAGCCTCTGCCATTCTGAATGTGCGAAAGGTAAGAATTTCTCTAGTAATACTAGAGATGACGGATGATTGGGTCGTTGCAATTCCGTCTTACAATCGTGTAAAAGAGGTTCAAGAAAAAACTCTGGCTACACTCAAACATTATAAAATAGATCGTTCCCGAATTTATGTATTTGTTGCAAATGAAGAACAGAAAACTCTCTACGCTGAAGGTATTCCCAAAGATTTGTATGGGCATTTGATCGTAGGAGTTCCTGGTCTCAGAGAAGTTCGCAATTTTATCTATGATTATTTTCCACTAGGAAAAAAGTTTGTATCCTTTGATGATGATGTGTCGGGCATTCTGAAACTCTCAGGTTCCAAGTTAGTTCCTTTACCCTCACTCAAAGATCTCATAAAGAAAGGATTTGCTGAATGTATCAAGCACAACTATCATTTATGGGGAGTTGCGCCGATTGCCAACGCTTTCTTTATGAAAGATACGGTTTCCACAGATCCAAAGTTTCTTATAGGTCATATGTGGGGTTTTATTAGTGACAAAAAATTCAAGCATCATCTTGTATGGAAAGACGACTATGAAAGATGTTTATTCTATTCAAAACAAGATGGAGGAGTAATACGGTTTAATGATATTGCTTGTAAGACAAAACTTGGTGCGAAAGGGGGATTAAATACTCCTAATGAAAAAAGATTACAAGAAAATAAAAAGAGTATTCAATACCTTATGTCAAAGTACCCCGAGTATCTGCGGTTAAATCCTCGCAGGCCAGGAGAAATACTTATGAAGCTAAGAAAATTAGAACCTGCAGCCAAAGGTCGTAGGCAGACAAGGAAGATTAAGAAAAACAAAGAGCCTATAGTCTAAAGAGCATACTTGATATCACCCATACCTGATTCCACGATGAAGAAGTTTATATTTTCAACATAGAAGTTTATGCTGTAAATATAGGAAGAATTCGGGGGTAGAGGATAGACTTGTAAGTCCATTTGAAGTCTACGAATTCTGCTGCTATTGATGGATCCTGCTGGCTGTGAGGTGGGGCTATGGAGTTCAAACGAATAGATGGGAAGTCTACGATTTGCTCCGCCAGACAAGTATTTCCACGGTGTGAGGTTTGTGTAAAAGGAGGTTGGTTTGAGTTCTTGGATTTCATTCCCATCTGCCAGAATTCTTAGTGCTTGGAGAATATCAACTTGTCCTGCAGGAACAACAAGTCCTGTGGCAGATTCTAGTTCAAGATAACTGCTATTATCGGGATAAGTGGTAGGAATTTTCGGGCGTTCTGGCCAATTCCACCAATTTGTAAAGTTCGTTGCGATATTTCTGTACAAAAGAACATCAGATCTGCGAGGAACTGTGATGATTCGGGTGATTGGATTGTGAATATCCAAGTATAATAGGCTATTACTGACAATCTCTGGAAAACTGACAAGAGTCACTTGCCTCGCAAGATACATGAGAGGTGTTGATGCGAAAAGATTTCTTTCTTTTTCAGGCAAGAATACATATGTGGTATGGAGTGTCGGATTACATGCCCAGTTATTGAGAGGAGGTACTGTAGAATTTACATCGGTGAAGAAGTTCCGTATTTGATTAGAAGTAGAATCTATCGAGATAAATTCGGGTATATTTGTTTGAATATTGTGTTTGGGTGTAAGAACACGATATCCAGGAGCCATACGGAATCCTGACGCGTCCATGATGGTATAGAGTTGTTGAGAGGGTGTAAGATTGATTGTCACGTCGATGGTGTAGTATTGGAGGGCAACAAGGGGGAGTGCTTGTCCTTCTTCTGTGAACCAGAAGGGGATTGGTACATAGATGGTTGTGGCTGGTATAGAAGGTGTATTATTTTGAGAAGAATTGGTGTAGTCTTGCACGACATTCGGATATTCTCCACCCGTTGCTGTCGGATTTCCGTAGATTCCATTTGCGGGATCATAGAGTTCGGGGACGTCTCCAACTAATTGCTGCCATTTCTCAAACTTGTCTTTTGGATAGTCAATCAGAGCCTTTGTCATCAAGTACTCGCCGGTAAATTCTTGAATCTTGTTGGGACCTGATGTAATGTAGACGGATTGTATGGCGGCTGCGCCAAGATAACGGACCCACTGGAACTGTTGTTGTGTTATAGGGCCATTTTCAGGATCGGTGGTTTGATACTTGCTGTATATGGCGGGAATGTCAAAAGAGAAATACATATCGGACAGCAAATCTCCCACACGATCCACGCGTGCCCGTAGTTGAATACTTTGGTCGTACGGATAGTCTGTAGGCCCGTCCATCAACTTCGTCGTGGTTTCCAGCGAGAAATGAGTGTATTTCTTAAACATCTTATAAAAATAGGTCATATCGGGGTTTCCCGATAAGATCACATTTTGTGCGCCATACGCTACAAGACTTACGAGTCCTCCACCAGGCATTCTTCTGTTTGCTTGGATTAGGTCTTAGGCCTTATTACCCTCTTGATTGCGTCCACCAGCTGTCAATCAAATAAGCTGGGTCCATGTTCTGAGCAGAAGCACACGTTGCTGTGCTAGGGCCCATGTTCATCATCGCCTGAATCTCAGAATAACTCAGAGCATATGAGAAGTAGTAGAGATTGCTTACATATCCTGAGAACGGCCCAGTTACCGTCATGTTTTCACCAGGAGGAATGCCCATGCTCGTGTATTGATTGTTCGTATTATCAAAGAGGGTCACATCTGTCAGAACCTTGGGGAAGACAGTAAGAGTCTGGTAGTTCTGGTAGGGCAGAGTTCCGTTGAAGCTGCCTCTGTTGGACATATTGCCGTTCACGTAGAGTTCGATATTGTTCGCACGCAGAATGATGGAAAGATGGAACCACTTGTTGAATGGTATCTGCTCGATGTCAATAACGTTGAACCAAGAATCATAAGTATTCATCACTACGCGAAGAGTAGGGGATTTGTTTGCAGTATTCGTTCCACTCACGAATACCCCAGGAGCTACCAGAGGCATCGGGCTGTTTTCGTATCCCTTGTAGAAGACCGCCTTCCATCCATTCGTGCCATCATCAGTATTAGGAGAAACATAGATGAAAGTTGTGTAAGAGAATTCTATGCCGGTCAGCTGATTATCTGATAACGTAAGGATGGCAGTATTTGCACGATTGGTAGGATCTTGACGGAAGTACCGAGGATCACCGGAAGGGCATGTGCTATCAACGATTGCTACACGCGATGTGCTATAACCCAGGTAAGCTGCATACATTTTTTCAAGAAAAAGATAGATTACGAAAATGACGATTGCGATACCAAGACCCGTCATTATTTGAGGAAAAACTCCTGTGCTATTCACGTCCATTCTACAAGTAAGTTCAAAAATGAAGAATCTGCATGAACTTTATTGGCAGGCCGTACAGGGATTTAGTTGATTGAGATTTTGGCCATTCACGTTCAAACTAGCTGTGCTAAACAGCGCAGTAACCCACTTCGTTATGTTGAACGGGCCTGTGGGTCCATCCTGGTAGGCTCTCCAGACAGCATCAGGAGTTAGCGAATAGTTGTAGAAGTTGCTGACTCCAAAGTATCCCTTCAGTCCCTTTTTGTTATCCAAACCGAAGTAAGCTTGTGCAGTTCCGTCAGAAGAACCCAGGCCATTCCCAGAAGAATAGATACAGGACCGGGCAAGTTTTCCGTCAACATAAATATCAAGAGTTCTGTTGTTCGCTACCGCGCTAATCATTACCCACCGCTGGTACTCAATCCCGTTGATGATATCGCAGCGATCATTACTCTTGTAACGAGTTCCTGTGTTGTAGTTTGCGATCAAGTCGTTGAGAGGATAGGCACCAGTCGCGTTCGGGGCCGTCAAAGAATTGTCAATCGACTCCTTCGGATCCATGGTGCTTTGGCGGACCACCAGAGCCGCATTCACCGGATTTAGACCAATAAAGACCAAAGTCTTTCCAGGAGTTGTCTTGGAAAAACGATTACTACTGATCTCCATCAAGTGTGCTAGAGGTGTTGCCGTACCAGGGGATAATAAACCCTTCGTGTCCGTGATATACACCCACATATTCACGCTGTAAGCGCCACCATCTTGAACTCCTTTCAACCCCACCATACTAACCGCGTCAAGTCCTGAGCCTGATGTCGTGTCAGTCGCCGTGAGCGTCATAGATGCCGTTGTTGTAAGAAGAGGAACCGAGACAATATTTGTGCTTGTGCCAGTTATCCAGCGGTACAGATAATATAAGGCAATTATGACCAGGATGACGACTAAGATTCCAGCGAACGATTCTGTAGACGCACCACCACGCATAGGAGAAAGTCTATTCGCACTTACTCTTGAACTCATTCTCCCTGTCATTCTGTAAAAAGCGAATACAATTAATGGGCGGACTTCAAGAAACTGTACTTGACCAAGTTGTAAAGGGAGACTTGGGTGGAGGACCCACAGAAGGAAGTGCTTGACAGTTCCCAAACAAGCACCCCTGAGGCAGAGAAACACTCAAAGGAGGATTTTCTACATAAAAAGGGATTCCGCGTGTATTCAGAAGAGACTGCATATCATTCAAGACATCATCGGAATAATACGCCTTGTTATATCCCATGAAAAATCCGATCTCTCCATTCCACCCTGTGGCTCCGTTAGGAACAGCAGACCAATTCAATACAGAATCTGGCGGAATTGGTACATAATCGGTAAGTTTGCTAGTCTGCAGCTTTCCTCCGTAATAAACATCAAATCTGCGCCCCTCTTTCACAATCGTAACAATCGTCCATTTCTGTAAAGGAATCGCCGGGAGTGAAATGCTTTCCATAAAGTGCTGAGAACCATCTTTTCCAGTCCGTACTTTGAGGATTGCCGGAACATACGGTTTATCATTCTGACTCGTGTATCCTGATGCCCAAAATTGCATATAGTCTCCCACACTCACGAGATTTGTAAGATATCCTGATGCGCTAGAATCTAGAGAACAGTTGCCACAGTTTGTTCCAGTACACGCACATCTCTTATATCTGTAATCTGTGCAGTTCGGGGCGAAGGATGATGTAGGCACCGTATCTTCAATACAATCAACCTTTGACACAGATCTAGGAGCATTTTTAATAAGAATGCCAAATCGTATAGTACAGGGAGAATCACTCCAAGCAAAGTCCGTACTTCCTAAGACAATTTGATTCGGTACGGATAAGTTGTACAGAGCCTTTTGTCCTTGATAGGGATTCTTGGAGACTTTTACAAAGTAGAGCACAACTTGCACAACAATCAGTACAACAAGTACAAAAAGTATAAATTTTACAATTGTGCTTACCTCCATTCTCTCTAGCTCTTACTACGAATTACATGTGCCTCCTTTAGAAGAAAGTGTAGGAGGAAGATTAAACTCTGATGCTAGCGCTAGGGCAGGAGAAGCATTCGCAACTTCTGAATATGTGATCGCGCGATTCCATAAATGCATATTTTGTAGGAAAATTGTCTGTGTAGGTTGATTTGCCCATCCAGGAGCAGAGAAGAAGACTTGTTGGCTGGAATTATTAGGAATTGAAGAATTCACAGAAATCTTGGATGGGGTTATGCGTTGAAACGTTTGTTTTCCATTCAGGTACACACTAAACAAAGAATCTTCAACTACAACCGTAATACGAAACGGAGTGAATAAAGGAACGTTTTGAATATAAGGGCAACTGTAGTTCGTAGCATTCACTCCAGAAAAGAAGGTGACCGTCAAATCGTTCGTATCGGTTAAATACATGATCATAGAAGAATTTTGACTCATGTAAGATATGAAATTGTCGATAGAATCAACTGGTGCTGGTGCTGGTGCTAGAGGGGGTGCGTTGGCTGTAGGTTGGAATGTCTTGTACAGAATGAGGCGTGTTGTTGAGCCTGTATTGGTAAGATTCCCAACAAACAAATCGACCGAGAAGGTGAAATTATTCACAAAGTCGTAGGCCGCTAAACCGTCGTTTGGCATAGGGATCATAGAAGAAGGAGCAGGTTGTACTTTTTTATTCCAGTAAATGATATCTGTTGAATTTCCAGGGATGCTGATGATTCCTGGGGCTCCAGGGGAGAATGAGAAAATGGGGCGGATTGTGAAATGGACCACAACAAGAACTAGGAAAATGATGAAACCGTACATGAAAATAAAGAAGAGGACTTTTAAGAAATAGGACCCTGCTTCAGGTGTTGCGGATTCTGCAACGGTTTCCGAGACTTGAGTATATGTTTTCACAGCAGAGTTCTTGACAGCAACGCCGGTGTTTTTAATGGCTGTGCCGGTGATTTTGACAGAATTTAAAATGGAAGAGATTGTTTGATCTCTTGCATTTGAACCTACAACACTCATTCTTCTGATACTTGAGTCTTCTTTTTGCGCAACGTCATTTTCACAGGATTAAATCCTATCTTTCTAAAATGCTTGCGTGTTTCCGAATTTTTACAAGCACGAAGTTTTTCGCGCAAGTAGCAGACGAAACTCACACGACTAAAGGGCTGTTCTGAACCAAGAGTCCCAGTCTCCACATCATCTTTATGAATTCTTGGCAGGGTCTTATTGGCTTTCTTGTCTTCTTCTGTTTCATATAATTTTGTATTTGCGTGCCATTCGTGCACATCCATCGCTAAGAAATCGCCTGTCCTCACATTAAATCCGACTTTGAACTGAGGAAAGAGTGTATAACCTCCGTGGTAACTCCCACGTTCTATGACGGACAAATTACCATATCCTTCACGAAAGTCTCCAGCATCTCGGTGAAGAGCGGTGCGAAAGTTGCGATTGATCGTGATGGATGAGAAAGCTGTACCGTGTATGTGTAAGAGGGGTTTCTGTTCTGCTGCTTTGCGTTGTTGTGCGTATCTATCGGGAACCAAAGTCTTGAAACAATCGTCGATTGCGTGGATGAAGGGGAGGCCATGTTTATAATACTTCCAGTAGCGCATGGTATACGATGTGAGACGGCAAGGGAGTTTCATGAAGGGTGTGGCGTCAAAGTATCCGAGAACTGAACTAAAGACGTTATTATTCACACGCATAAGACTTGTCTTTTTCCCGTTCAACTTGTACTTGGCCGACCATCCTTTAATTTCTGTGGGATTCTTTCCAGACCAGTACTTTCCTTTGACATCGATGGGTCCAGCGGCAGCCCCACGATTACGAGAAGGCGCTGCCGTAATCCAGAATCCTTCCCATCCTGTTTTGATTATATCAGGTTCAATCACTTGTTTGCGAAGTTTCGCCAGAAGTTTTTTGCCTTGGGGTGTTTCTACATAGACATCCACATCTTCATCGTAAATGGTGTCAACGCTATCCTCATCAAAGTACTGTCCTTCTTTGGCCTTAATTTCTTCATCAGATATCTTCGGTTTCACGATAACTTCTTTAACATTCTTTTTGATGGGATAGGCTGTTTTTGGCAAGGCAAGGCCTTGGTAAATTTCTGGGGGGAATTTTGTTAGGTGATCTTCCACCATCTAAACATCTAAGAAGAAAAGGAATTTATGGAACAGATTGCTGCTGTTGTCTATATAAACTTGGACTATCGTACGGATCGCAAGTTTAAAATGGAGAAAGAGTTGGCGCGAATGGGAATAAAAGCCGAGCGCTTTCCTGCTATACAGAATGCCAACGGTCTTGTAGGATGCCTACAAAGTCACTTGGCTGTTTTAGAACTTGCCAAAAAGAATAAGTATAAGAATATACTCATTCTAGAAGACGATTTTCAGTTCATCGTGCCAAAGGAAGTTTTAGAGAGGGAAGTTGGGAGGTTTTTTGCAGAAAATATTCCTTATGATGTTTTAATGCTTGGTTATAATTTACTAGAATATACTGCGTTTCGTCGTGATGTATTGAAAGTCTTGGACGCGCAGACCACATCGGCCTATATTATTCACGAATCTTTCTA
>Ga0114964_10000773_pt1 | contig 23922 bp, 33 predicted proteins | sample C_131016_MF_Meta_FD_92638 | JGI IMG/M metagenome (GOLD analysis project Ga0114964, IMG submission 92638) | Freshwater microbial communities from Lake Croche, Canada to study carbon cycling - C_131016_MF_MetaG | ecosystem: Environmental > Aquatic > Freshwater > Lake | place: Lake Croche, Canada...
ACTAATTACTTCGTCTTGACCATCTAACCTAGTAAGTATACTGTTTAAAGTTTTGCTTACATAATCAAATTGGCTCATTCCTTTTATTTCATGCTGTTCCATACATTATTTCACTTCTTTGCCACCAATAGTTCCGTCAGAATTAGTGATAAAATTCTTACCTAAATAAGCCACCAATGAAGAAAGCGCAAGCAATCCTATGCTTTTCCATTCAGCACCCGTAGGTACATGACCGCTTGATAAAGAAGTTCCAAGTGTGCCTAGCACCGCAGTTACTACACTTACCAATGCGCCTTTGGCAAAATCCTGCCATCCAAGTTTAAATAATCCTGTATTCATTTTTTTTAAATTATAGTTACTAAATATCCTCCAAGTTCGAGTTCCTTTTTTACTAAATTGTGCGCTACTGATACGCTGCCTTCCTTGCCTGCCGGTATATCAAATTTACCAAAGTGCATAAGGTCAGGTATGTTTAATGCCGTCATATCTGTCAATGACTGATACGGATAGCCTGACACTTCAATAACGGTATTCTCTTTGTTGATACCAATTTCAAGCAAGACGGTAATTTCTGATAAGTTTGCCGTGCTGCCTTCAATCTGAATAGATTGTGTTCCTGATGGTTTTACTAATAGTGCCATGATTTTATTTTTAATATGCGAATGCCCAACCGCCTGATTTGTAAACGTACACACCCTCTACAACGTCCGTTTGATAAACATGAAGCCCAACTGCAGGAGAACTAATAGCAAGCCTTTGTGTTGATGTCATACGTGGGAAAGGGTTACTACCTTGTGTTGTACTGTTTACATCTAACTTAGAAGATGCGTTAGGTGTTGAGGTTCCAATACCCACATTACATGAAGAGCCAAGTATAACGGAGTTGCTTTGACTTACCACTACGTTCGCACCTATACCCGTTGCATTGGCGATGCCCGTTGCTGCGCTCACATCACCAAAAGCCCCTACAATCGTAATATCTCTGCCTGTGGTGTTGGTAGAACAGGCATTCCTTCCAATAAAAACATTCTCGTATCCTGTGGTATTATTTTGACCGGCCGACCTGCCTATCATGGCATTGTCATCACCGGTTGAGCTATATCCTGAGCGATAGCCCACATACACCGCATTAGATGTTGTACCTCCCGAAGCGTTGGATACGCATTCCGCACCTATTAAAGTGGTCTGTGCGCCCGTTGTTATATTAATTCCTGAACTTGTACCGATGGCAATATTGTTACTACCCGTTGTTACTGATGATAGCGCATTGTATCCGATAGCACTATTATTACTCCCTGTATTTGTTGTTACCACACCCGCACCTGCCGAGCGACCTATATACATATTAGAGGATCCTAAAGAATAGTTGCCCGCCCTGTATCCAATGAAACATGAATTATCAGCTGCGCTATTATATCCCGCCTCTGCCCCAATGAATACATTTTGAGCCTTAGTTGCTATACTTGCATTTGCTTGCGCAGCAAAAGCACCTATATAGGTGTTATTTCCTGCTGTGGTATTTTGATACCCCGCACCCCATCCAATCATTACATTTTCATCGCCTGACGTTGTGCTATATCCTGCATTTCGACCTACATAAGTTCCTAGCGTACTGTTAGTGTTAATTGCTTGCCCTGCATTATATCCCCATGTGGTATTGCCCAATCCTTGTGAGTGCAAAGAAAATAATGTGCCGGCATAATATTCATCACCGTTACCCCGGAATGAATAAAGGTCGGCATTGTCAGCACTGTTTCTCATGGTTAGCCCTATTGAACTACTTAATGCACCGGGCATTTTTACCGTTACCGTTCCCGTTGGGCTTGATGTTCCACCTACGCTTAATCTTGTGTTGCTGTTATCCCATATTAAGTTAGCCGAACCCGCAAATGCACTTGATGAGTTGTATTGAATTTGTGTAGTTGAACCGCCCGGTGTTCCACCACCGCCACCCGAAGTATTCAGCGTGTCATTTGAAAATGAAAGCCCTGTACCTAGTTTTATTTCCTGCGCTACGCCGGTAGTGCCGCTATATCTTCCTAAAATTCTAGTACCTGATATCGAGGTGCTCAAAGTCTTTGTTGTTCCGGTATAAGTCAAAGGGGACGTAGCAGTAAGAGAAGTACTATCTAATTTCCGGTTAAAGGTGTTCCAGTCCGAGGTGCTTATATACCCGGGTTGAGAAGATGTTGCCACCTGAATAGAAAAAGCCCCGGTTCCGCTATTATATGAAAGTGGGGACGAAGCGGATAAGGACGAAAGCCCAATTCCGCCAAGTCCTGATAATGTGTAAGTAGGAATATTAAGGTTTGGCTTTGAGTATGTGGCCGATCCGCTCGACCCTGTTGTGGTTAGGTGAATTGAATCTACTTTAGCGTCGAACCTTATCCAGTCTGCGGAAGTTAAAGCCCCTCTTTTGCTTCCCCCGGCATCAGGGATATTGAAAGTATGAGTAGTCCCGCTTGATGAGATATTGAAGTTTGTTCCTGAATTGCCCGTTGCAAAGGTCTGTGTTGAACCGGTCAGCCCGTTTAGCGAAGTAATACCCGCACCGGGAATCTTCCATGTGCTATCTACGGGGTGAAAAACGTACAGTCTTAGATTGCAGCTATCCCAATACATTGCTGCCATCTTTGTTTTACCTGCGTGCCTTAATGAAGCAACGCCCGAAGGTGTGCCGCATCCCGTAGGAATAAACAAAGCACTATCAAATGAAGCCCATTGATTATCGTACCGGCCACTTATCTTAGTCCACGATTGTCCAAAAGAACTAAGTGTGAAAAGTAAAAGTAATATTGAAAGGTATTTTTTCATTAGTAGGTTACGGTGATTTTGTATAGGATGAATAAGGTCTGACCTGCGTCCGCTGTTGTTCCGATTAAGGTCAATAGACCTGACGATGCGTTAAATGAATACTCGGAAGATAAAAGACACTTAATTTCTTTCTCTATCTGAATAATCTCCTTACCAATAAGAGCAGGAAGGCTTATAGATGTTTCGCCATCCGCTCCTGCGGTGTACTGATATTCTAAAACATCTTTATATTGCCCCACTTCTCTCTTTTTTGATCGGGTTGCAAATTTTCGGCTTGAAAGTATTGTTATCATTTGGTCGCATATTTCACTTTATAGTTTTTCGTTTGAAGATTTTTGACAAGCGTTTCATCAAAAGTAAAAACAGTGCCAGCATTAATAGTGTCATTTACTCCGTTTATTCCGTTATCCGTCATCAACTTCACAAGCAAATTTAGCGTTTGATAAGTATTTAAACAAACATCATATATTGTCGCTCCGTCAGGTGCTATAAAAGTCATAAGTTAGTCGCTTTAATAGTTACTGTATAAGTGCCATTTATCGCTGCATTTACAATAGGATTGACTCTGTACCCATCGCTTTGCAATTGCAGCTTTGCCGTACGTTGTATATCCTGCTCTTCGCCCGTACTGTTCTCATACGAAACAATATCCACCCCATCATTAGGGTATTCCTTCCAATATCCGGGCGTTGCGTTTATGGTGTCCTCGATGTGCTGCATATCACTTTCCCCTACAACAAAATCGCTGTCTTTAATAAGTAGGTCATCGCCATCAAGTAATAAATCTACTCTCATCCTTGCGTTATTTTAGTATTCTCAATATCGCTTGCTTGCGTATCAGTCAATCTTTGCCCCGCCCATGATGCCGAAGCTGCTTTAAGTGCTGCGCCTCCGTCATTAGGTACGGGTGTCCATCCTGTAAATGCTGTTTTGATTGAATTGATATCGTCCTCAATTTTATTAAGCCTATCCACCAACTTATCTAAAACTACAAGCCCTTTCAAATCACCACCTCTCATTACAATCTCGTCCACCTCGCTATACTGAATAACTGTAAATTCAACAAATGTTGAACCGATAACGGTTACCTGACTGCCTACCGTTGGGACAACTAAAAACCCGTCATCTACAACCGTCATCAAGTGAACGTTGGTAATCTCAAAACTTTCCTTTCCGGTGAGCGCCCCTACTACACAAGTTCTAGTGTTCTTATCAACTGACTTTACTTCGCCCTTTATCAAGCGCACATCATCCTTACCAAGCGTACCTGATATTCTTTGAACGGCATCCTGTATTTTCCTTGCGCTCATAATAGTTTCATGTGTAGTGATATGGTCTGCCTTAATCCCCCTACTCCCCCTTCGTAATCAACTTTCTTTACCCGGTACTTTCCATTCCTTTCAGGTAAAATATTATCCACCAACTCCACACTATCGCCTTGTTTTACGTAAGGTAACCCAAAAGTAGTGAAACTTCCCGTCAATCCGTCATAATAAAGTAGCCTTAATTTCTTTTCTGCCAACTTCCCCAACTCGGATATGTTTTGCGCACCCGGGAAAAACATTTTTGTTCTTTGACCTTCTGTATTTTCAGGAACGCTATCACCTGACTTAATTTCTTTGAATGTGGCTACGTTATTTTTCAGCGTAACCAACACTTGAAGCTGCGTTTTTTTGGTTTTATTTTGGCCATCTTTGGTCTGCTTGCCGGTATCCTCTACGATAGTATTAGTAGCCAAAGCGCTCAACACTAAATCATCTTTGCGCTGATATTCTAATTCATCCTCAATGATGTTTTTTTGAAAAGTGAACTTATGATTTGCAGCTTCGTTGGCCAAGTAAACCTCTAAGCCTATTCGCAATTCATTGCCTTTAAAATAAGCCTCTAACCCGTAATCTTTTCGAAACCTAGCAAGTATCTGCATGACCGTTTCCCCCTGTGTGAGAAACTGCCCCACCGTTGTTTTAGTAAGTGCGTTCACCGTTAATTTACTTACCGCATCCTTATACTGTGGCGGGCATACTTTTGAATCTATGACCTCCCTTAATAAATCTTCAACTGTTGTTGTGGATGGAAAACATTTGGTAGGAGCCGGTATCTGTTTTAGCAGCCACATATTATCTTCCATCTCTAATTCAATAGGCGTACCACTTCCTACATTTGAAATGTAACCTGTAAAAATCTTATTGCTTTGCAACCTTTCGTTGCCGTTCCCATCCCTATATTTATACCCGGTAATTATATCCACTTTATCCCCTTTAAGGAATAAAGGGTCGGAATCAAATCCCCCAATATTTACGTTTACCCCTTTTAGATTATCATGGATTCCGTATTCCCCTGCGTATCTTAATGCTTTAGGTAATGTAATTTTTGCGTTATTCGTGAAATCTTCCCAACTATCCTCAGCTTCAATCTTATGGCAAAAGTTTATATTAAACCGCCTATTATGCTTGGGGTTGGCTACGCTTGGAAGCTGTGTAAACTGTAATTGACTATATACGTCAAGCATTGATAAAGTCTATTTCTGTTGGGGTGTCCGAAATACAATTTAAAGTAAATGCCTGTTGGGATATGCGCCCCGCCTCTTGTGGAAGTGATGCGCTCTCAATAACTAGATTATATATCCCCATCGAATTAGAATTAAGGAACTCGCACACTACGGGGATAGGCACTCTTGCCTGAATCATGTTGTTTAGCTTCGTCACATCTTCGGAAGGGTATTCGCCATTGCTACCTGTGATGACACCGTTAATTGATACCTGAGCATCATCTTGACCTATATACTCTTTAATGGATCCGTCCGAACCTTGAATCTGCGTTTTAATAATAATCTTTGGAATCGTAACGCTGATAAGTACGGTTATATAGGTCTGTTTTTCGGTGTTATACACTTTCCCATCAGGCGCAGTATATGTAACTGCCTTGAACGTAATATCCGCATATACCGGTGTTCCGATTGGTGATTTATACAGTTCCTTCATTAGTGTCCAATTAAGATTTGAGAATCATTGACCGCCTCTGCTAACATATTACTAATCATGTTTTTCACCTGAGCTGTTCCTTCCTTTAAATTCGTGGTTTGGATGGTGATTTCTTTACCCAAATTCTCGATGGTAATATTTATAGTGGTGGCTTTTGTTCCCGTTGCCTTGCTTCCCGTTGCCATAGGTGCTATGTCCTTACCCAATCCATCCACCGCAGGAACCTTCGCCCCGCCTTCGCCAAGCAATCCATCAAGCCAGCTTTTTTCTTGCTTGCCCTCCTCTTTATTGACCGTTACTGTTGTATCTGTTCCCGCTAATTTACTAAGCCAATCGCCTGCCTCTTTTAATCCTGCAATCATAGGCTGTATAACATTCTCATACGTCCATTGGAAAGCTTGTGTAAGCAAATTCCAAGCATCTTTTATCACAGCCGTAATTCCAACGAAGTCAGATACTTTCTTGATGATGTGAAGCCACCACCCATAAAATTGAACTGCATAACTTATGGCCGTGATAATAGCATCAGATATAAAAAACATTGTTTCCACCAAATAACCTACGACTTTTCCGAGTATGGAGAATATGTTTATACCGCTTCCCCCGAAACTTTTTAAAGTGTCAAATACCCTTTTCACCGCCGCATAAACAGTGTGGAAGTGAGCAAAGATAACCTGCGCAATAGGAGAGATAAAGGCCAAAACAGCACCAACCGCCTTTTGCATATACACAAGCGCAACAGGTAGCTTTTCTTTTAGCAATTCCTCTACCCTTTCAAAGGTGATGCCGTAATTTTTACTTAGGAATGTTTCGACAGCCTTCGCCCCGAACACTTGCATACTTACTACGCCTTCGCCGATAACCTCCTTAATATTTTGGAACCTGTGCTGCATTACTATGAGCGCACCTGTTCCTGCCTCTGCTGCTGCCTTAGCTGAACCGCCAAACTCTGTTTGCAATTCCTTTAAGATAATAGCTTGCGCCTCGGCTAGGTGGCCGGTTTCCTGCAGCCTTTTGATTACTACCTTTTGATCATCGCTAAACGATACCCCTACACGCCTAAGCGCATTCATACCTTGTATTGGGTCATTCAAAGCCTTGCCAATCTGAACCGTTGCCCCTTGCAAATCGCCTCCCATCTTAGTAGCTAAATCCGTGATGGCAGGAATAGCATCCATATAAACCTTGTCTTTAATAGATGTGAACGTACCTAGTACGGATTGCGCCCGGGTGATATCATCATCGTCAAATAAAGTAGTTCGCATCAATGCTGCCGACTGAGCATCTAATGCCTCCCTGTTTAGGTTGGCTATGTTTTTAGTAGCCGACATGGTGGCGTTTAACTGTGCGCTTGCCTGTGCCGATTCGTTGTATGCTTCTTTGGATGAGGATAAAAATTCACTTAACAGATGTACCCCTTCGGCAACTGCTGCCAACTCCATGAAGCCCGTAACCATTTCTTTTATGCCGCCACTTGCCGCCTCTCCCGCATGATTATTCACTCCCTTCAATTTGTCATCTAACCCTTGTACGTGCTTATGAACATCGGCCAATTTGCCCGACATTTCATCCTTTAATAGTAGTACATATTCTAGGGTCTTATCGTCCATTATTCAAACTTTACGTTACTCGCTACACTTAAATAAAACTTCACTTGCGCCCAAGCCTCATGCCATTCATCAGAATCCAATTCACTAGGGTTCAAACGCAAAACGCACCTTATAAGTGCGTTCATACGTTTTATACTATCTACTGAATCAATTGAATCAATTTCAAATTCAGCTATTTTTTTTTAAACTCCGCACTATACATTTCCAATAATGAAACACAAGCAACTGCCAATCCTAATCTGTAAGGCTCGCTTGCCGCATCGTTGCCACTCATTAACGGGTGTGAATCCTTTGCTAAGATATTCTGCTCGGCTAACTTATTACCGGCCATGATAGCCCCTTTACCGGTAATCTCATCCAAGAATACCAACTTACCTAAGTACGGAGGGTCTTTAACGTAAGCAACAATCGGTTCGCCCGTTGTGTGATGTGGGGTAACAAAGTAATGCACTTTTCTTTTCTCCCTTTCCGTAAGTTCATCAGCTTTCGCTTGAATAGCCGCTAATTGTTCTTCGGTAAAGGTGGTGTTTTCTGTTTGTTCCATTTTATCTTGATATACCGGCGTACACAAATGGTACTTTAACCATGATTTTTGTATCGCCTTGTTTGGTGCTCATGTTGTTTTCTGTGAACTCGCACATAAGAAGTACGTCTTTTTTGATGGCACTTGCGCTATTCCCAAATGTTACTGCAATAGTAAAAGGTGGCTCAAGCAACGGATTACCTGCAGGTGAATCAGCAATAAATTTCTTCCACTCCTCTAAGTAAAGTTCCATTTCCCCGCCATCGTATTCAACAGCGCCATAGCCTCTACTTACAGGTTCAGCGCCCGTACCGTAGTTATTCTCTTTTTTCTGCTTTACATTGTATGTAATAGCCGTGATGCCTATAAGTATTCGACCATTAGCCGTTACCGTTACATCATTCCATGCGCCATTAATACCGTTTATGAGTGGAGTTGCCATAGTTTAAATTGATCGAGTGAATGAAATTGGAACCACAATCTGCCTTGCCACGCCATTAGGTAAAATCTTAACGCCCACTACTAATGTTCCAGTAGTAAGTACATCTTGATTTGGATTGACCGTTACTGAATAAGCTGAAATCTCGCCATCTCTCACCATTTGGTCTAAAGACGTACTCGCATCGCTTTCAAAGATTGATTGTTGAGGTGCTGTCAAATAGCCATTACCTTGCAAGTCAATCTCCCCGTTAAGGTCATTCAGTAACTTACCTGCATACAGTAATCGGATAGCCTTATCAATAGTCCGGTTATCTCTAATATAGGCATAGTCGGAACTTGGCGCAATAGCCGTGTGGTCGCTGTTAAAGTATGAACCGTTTTTGCCTCTGAACTTACGAGCGAAGATATATCGCTTAGTATCAAGTGCCGTTTGTAAGGCAATCAGTCCACTTATAGAAGCGTAAGACTGCCCATTACTGAACGCTAATACTTCATTCTCGTAACCGTCCGACAAATTAAACCCTCCAACCCATCCGATACATTCAGATACTTTTGCCGCAGCAACCGCACCCAATGCACAACCAAGTTGAGAGATACTAATGCCCGTAGTTAAGTATAGGTAGTTGCCTTGTCCTGCGCCATCCTGACCAATGATAAAGGAAACTTTATTTGCAGTCAAAGTAGCAAGTGAAGGCAGGTCTACATTCAAGTCACCACCTACTATATTGCTTGTCACCAATGCGCTTAAAGGAGCATGGTCAGTTGCATTTGCCTCACATACTGTATTGATAACAGTAAACTCTGAAGTATCGCTAAAGTAATCATTCTTAAAGATACCAATCTGACGAAGTTTACCGTCTGCAAAATCCTGCATAGTGGTAATCTCGGTATAGGTGTAAGGTTCAGGAAACGCAAAGAATCCAAAAAACAAAATACCACTTGGTGATTGACGAAAAAACTCGGCAATATGATAATGCCATATAGCAAGTTTACTGTAAGTACCTGTGATATAATCTCCGGGCTGAGAAAGAATTAAGAATATTGTCCCGGTGATTGTAGTTACGATTGGGCTTCCTGTGTTCGGGTAGATACCCAAACGCTTAGGAAATGATAAATTGATAGTGCCGGTAGTTGATACCGCAGAATAACCGTGAGTGATAGTCCCTGCGTTAATCAGAACGGCCATAGCGTCAGATACTTGATTCTCGTTAGTTTCTGTCGATGCCTTAATGTAAGTACAAAGTACCACAGTACGAGTAACGCCACTAGGACTTATTTCTACCACACTTACAACGGCTTTATCGCCATTGGAGCCAATAGTATCTACCACTATCTGACCTTGTGCAGCCGTAGCGTCTGAATAGTCGTTTAAAATCCCTGCATTTTCAGCATCTGTTATACTATAAAATTGCTTGATGCGATTAGTAGTGGTAAAGCCCGAAGGTAAATCACCATTATTAATGTATGTCAAGAATCCGCTAATATAATCTTCGCCGGGTAATGGTCTGCCTAATGCACCTTGTCCAAGCTGAAAGTTAATATCTGAAAGTGCCATAGTATGTTTTTTATTTGCCGTCTGCCGCTTCCAATAAAGCGATAAATTCCTTCTTAGTCGTAGCCGTTCCTACTTCAATTTTACGGTCATCAATCAACGCTTTTAATGCGTCAATCTTCAAGCTGCCATACTTCACATCGCTGCTGCCATCGTCTTCGCCCAATATTTCTTCCCTCGTTACGTGCTTAGGAAAGTGATTGTTTGCGCTTAGGCAAAACTTATTGTGTCCATTTAACCACAGCTCCTTAATTTCAGGATGCGCAGTTAGGTATTTTTTCAAATCTTCCATACGTGTTATTGGGTTACTCGTGATGCCTCCGTCCACTTAGCACCGTCAAATAGAAGTGTAATTATGCTTCTGCCATTGGTGGATAAAGTAGCCGTACCTGCGTTCAAAGTATTAGTAGTGATGAACTTTACTTTTGTTCCGCTTGATCCGGATATAATAAAGTAAAGAATATCCCCTGCATAACTTCCCGTTACTGAACTGAACTTAAGCGTAACGCTATCAGTTAGTGAAGCACGGTAGTAATTACAATACTTTGCGGGGGCAATAGAAATTGTATCATTACCGGCCACATCTGCAATAGCAGTATAGCCCAAGTTCAATACTCGGTAAGTATTATCCTGTTTTGATGTTGTACCAAAACGTGGAGTTGTGGATTGAGCCGATGCCGTTGCAATAAAAGCAAAAGCTAAAAGCAATATGGTTAGAATCTTTTTCATGTTATGCGTTAAATGTTGCCGCTGTAAGCGTGGTGAATAAGAAAATTTCAGAACTGTTTTTGTAGTTCACACACATCTTCATTAATCCTTTCACAAAGAATAATTCAGAGTTGTTTTGTACACGGTTCAATGTAACGGTGTTATCGTCCATTGTGTTTACCCCTACGTGCAATGCCCCGTCCGGCTCCATAATCGCCTCACAGAATAAGATTGTGTTATCAGCTATACCCGCAGCTACAACAATCTCATAACCCAAGTATTTATTAATCCCCTTGTCGGTTGTGTTGTTGTTCTTAAAAGTGGTGCTGTTTGCAAGGTAGTTTTGGTAAATCTGCTCGGTAGCAATACTTACGATAAACTTCATTCTCTCATAGCGGGTAGGCTTAGAAAGCAATGCTTTTTTGTTTGCTGCTGCTAAGTCAATAAGACCTTGTAAAGCATCAACGATGTTCGTATGCGAGCCATCTGTTACACCTACTGTCAATGTCTTAGGCGAAGCAAATTGATTAATTGCAGCATCCGCAATCATCTGCTTTAGGAACCCATCGAAAAATACTAACTGACCATTGCCCGCAGTACCCGGTGTGGCTGTGTAGGTTGTTGAACCCATCCAGATGTTTGTTTCCAAACCTTCACCTGCACGACTTAAAATCATTGCAGTCATGTATGTTTCAACTTCCATCGGCAATGTTTCATCAAGCAACTTACGGCTTAACTGCTCACTTAACCAATGCGCTTCAAAGTCCGCAGGGTTAAATTCGGAGTAAATCATAATGTCTTTAGCATCAAGATAACGCTCACCGATAGTTGTTCCGCTTGTATTTGGAGCAGGAGTAGCAACCCTTGTTTGCAAAGGATTAGAAAAATCCAAAGTTCCAATAACCTCACGATACTTGATACCATCGTGAATGCTTACAAGTCCTTTGTTGATTGTATCCATGCCGAACACGGCAGGAAGCCACATATAACTAGCGTAATTACCAGCGTATGTATTTGGGTTGATAGTAATTGCCATCTTTATTTAGCGTTTTGTTTGTTACGTAATTTAGCCATGTATGTAGCCACGTTTGCAGGCTTAGAAAGATCACCGCCTAAATTATTGTCCACAGTTTCCGGGATGATTACACCCGCTTTATTCAAAGGCAATTCTTTAATAAGAACTTCTGTGCCTTCAAAATCATTCTTTGCAAGTGCAACCCACTTATCAATAACTGCAGCTTCATTTTTGATACGACCTGCCTTAGCATAGACCTTCACCATGTTTGAACACTTTTCGGCATTCAAAGCATCTTCAGCTTCATCCATATCGTTTTTCATCTTGTCGTACTCTGCTTTCATTTTATTGTAAGCATCTTCCGCATCATCAAGTTTTTTCTTCAAGGCTTCTTTTTCTGCCTTAGTTGCATTTACCACCTCGTTAGCTGAATTTAGCTTGTTGGTGATGTCTGTAATAGCCGATACGATAGCATCTTCATTGCTACCGTCAGTTAATTTCAGAATGTTTGTTACTTTGTTCATGTTCGGTTTTTTATCGAAAATTGAATTTACAATCGTGCTGTATTCCTTCCACCTTGCCTTAGCTTCACTTGGCTTAGGTGCGTGTTTTTTGTTTTGATCGGATGTTACTTCTATCTGTGTGGCTATCCCCGCTGCTAAACATTCTTGCGCATCCATCCATGTTGTAGCGTCCATTATCTCGCTGACCTTACTTTCATCTAATCTGCAATTTGCGCTTACTAACTTCACTAAGCTGTCTTTAACTGATTGTAGGAAATTTTCATCATCACATCCGTTTGGATTGTGAGCCATGAAGATGGAATAATCGGCTGCATATCTTTTTCTACCCATTAGGAAAATGACTCCTGCTATGCTTGCTGCCATTCCTACATTGTAAGTATCTACCGGTGTTTTGGTTTTCAATATTGCATTGCAAATATTGTAGCCTTCCAAAACTGAACCTCCAACGCTGTTAATATACACCTCGATGCGAGCCTTGCCCATAGAATCAAGTCGTAGTAACTCCTCCTGAAACAAAGAACCGCTAATGCCCTGCCCTTCTTCTTCATCGAATCCTATATGCTTATTGATAAGCATGATTGGGATTTCGGCTGATGGGTCTATGCAGTACATTTGATACAAAGTTCATAAGAAGGGGAAAGGAACTATTGAAAGTGAGTTACTTTTATTTTAGGCAACAAAAAAGCCCGTGCAATAAATGCACGAGCCTCACCTATGAAAATGAAAACACCCTATTTTTTTTCTGCTAATAATTTTTCAACTGCCTGAACTAAAACCTTCGACTTACTCACCTCCATTTGCTTGGCATAGTTTTCTAACTTAGCACTTAGGCTAGGCTTAAGATATACAATAGCTTTATGTTGGTGCGATGAACTCATACTAGATATTAAAAATTACCTGAAATGGAAGATATACGTTTGAATATGTAAAACCGTCATGCCCTAAAACAACATCTCCGTTTGTCTTAACCGTGCCACTGACTATTAATGGCGGGCTACCAAATAAATATGTGGTAAACGCTTGCTCTAATATTGGACGATATCCCACAGGCAAGGTAAATACAGTCGTATTTGTAGTGTCAGGATATGCCACAACTTTTATTGTGCCGGTTATCATCACCGTTTTATTTCTATTATCCCTTTGAAATTTTAATGTGGCGTATGTGCCTCCCGGATCATTTCCAACATTTGAAGGGCTAGTAAATGCAGGCGCACCCGTTCCCCCAACTTCGACAGCATCCTCTACGTTTAAAACTCTCACCAAATCATTGAAATTAAAGATGCCTGAGCCTACCGCACCCGCTACCCATTCAATGGTTTCAATCACATGGACATTGTGAATCGCCCCATCTGTGAAGGTGGTAGGGTCTGCCGTAGTATCCGTGTAGTAAGATGTTACGATTTGTGCAACCGCAGTTTGTACGCCTGTCGCTGTAAAAAATCCCGTTGAACTTGAATACATCTTACCGTTATACCATATAGCACCGGGCGCAATATCGTAATTTGTGGCATCGCCCCTGTTTAAGTTACCCCAAACAGCATAACCCACCCCATCACTCGGCTCACCTCCTGCCCCCTGCGCCACAAACTCTTGCATACCTTCCCAATAAGCCTCTTGTAAGTGTTTCCAAGTTCCCTTTTTGAAAGGCATTCCGCTTGTGCCACTAATGAAACTGTAATCTATTCTTTTTCCCATGATGTTTTTAATATGGTGCTATTGTATAATAAACTCCTGCTATAACGTACTTATCGACAAAATTACGAACTATTTGTGTTCGTGTGGTATCATCACTAGCCAATGCAATATAAACAGCACTCGGAATATTTACCTTGAAATTTGCCGCTTGTGTGATGAATTGGTCTACCCCTACATACTCGCTTGAATCAGTAGCATAAACTGCGCTACTATCATATAATCCCGTGCCTGTGATAAAGTACCCAATTTCAGCGTGCTTTGTTTCAATATTAATATCAGCCACCGCAGGGTCTTGTCTATAGGTTGTATGGAACCATTTATTTAAAGCATATTCCAACTCAATCTTACTGCCATTATATAATTGCCTTTCAGATACCCCTATAAAATTAGTCTGAATCAGCCGCCAGTCAGTTAAGTTGCTTGGGTCTGTCGTGGTGGAAGTTACTACACATTCAAATACTTGATTCAAAAATGTAACTTGGTCATACTTATAATACGTTCCCGCTGCCCAATCGAGTGGTACTGTGCCATCCTTCCATCCGTACCATATTGAATTAACTAACCAAGCTAAAGGTTTTAGAATTGCCTTAGCAAAAGCGAGAAACTTAACACCCCTCTTGTCCGGGGGCATCAAATCATCTGCCTGTTGGTCGGTATCTATTTCGAATATTGTCGGCACTATTCAGCATTAAAGGTTAGTGAATCAGCCAATGTATGCCCTGTATCATCCTCTGAAATCATATAACCTGCAATAGTTGCCCATTGTCTGTTTATCCATTGTTGCGTTACTACAATGCCCGTACCGTCCACAAATGCCGTTGTAGCCGCTCTGCCGTTTACGTTGTTCAATATTACATCATTCACGCCCGGCACATCTTTTATCGCTCGTATCAAATCAGTCAATTCAATATTGCCGTTAAAATTTACCACCCCTTGATTTGCAAGGAAAGCATTGATAGCAGATATAACGTCCGCTTGAATAGTACTTGCGTAAAGCCCTTTGTAGTAAATGTTTGCATCAATATAAAGTCGGTCAGGGTCGGCACTCGATACCGTGTAATAGATACCCGCATCACCGGTGAGATTAATAAATCCCTGCGCTGCGCTCACCATACTACCGTCTAAAGCAGCCAATGAACCGCTCACCATTTGCGCACACTTAATATAAACTCGTCCGCTTAATCCTGTTGTAACCGAGCAAGCCGCAATGATATGCAGTGTTGGGTCTATAATAGGATAGGAATATACCCCTGCTGAAATGATAAGATACTGCGGAACCGTTGCCGAGTACTGAAAAAAGTTTATCATTTGGTACTGAATCCATGCGGCACTTGCCCCATGACTTACTAGCTGGATAGCTTCGACTTGTTGAATGAACAAATCTTGCAACTGCTCAAAGTAGTTTTGCGCTATGGCGAACACCCATAAAAAGTTACGCATATAGTTGCGCTTACTCCATGTGGTAGTATCAATAGTAATGCCCACAGATGCAAACTGTGCAACTAATTGCACTTTCAAATAATCGTTTATTTCTTCGACTGACCTAGCCATTAGTGTTGTTTTTCTACCGTTAAATCTAAATCAGTTGGCGGCTCTTTTACAATAAACGAACCGCTACTACCTGTATTGGCAAAGATACTGCTTTCAATAACATGCGCTTTAAAATCTATAATGTAGTGGTAAAGGTTATCGTGGGCGTAGTCCTGCTCCTCGTTTACCGGAACCATCCGCCCGCATCCGTCTGCCTTGTATAATGAAAAAAACTGCAATAACCTTTTGCGCAAATCAAATACATTCATGTTTTGATCTTGAGTGCCGTCCATAGCGTCAAATTCCTGATGAATCAAATGCACTCTGAATGTAACATCTGCGGCTAAGTATGTTCTGCCCAAAGTTTCCCATTGTTGCGGCAACACCTCTAAGTAAGCACAAGGATAACGTGGCAAAGTAAGCTCACCCGCTTTCACCCTGTTTAGTTGGTCGTTCCACATTACGGACTTCATATCTACCACCTCGCCATCACCGGTAGTAATGAACATGGAGCCTATCTCATCTCGTAACTCAATGATTATATCTTTAAGTAGTGGCACTTAGGGCTTGTTTTATTCTTTGGTTCACTTTATCGTCTAATTTCTGTATCAGTTCTTTTGAAAAGCCCATAAATGGACGGGCAGGAATCTTATCTGTTCCATCATTTTGCGCCTTAGCATAAGGCAAGTCCACACTCCAAACTACCCTGCTTAAACTCGTTTCTTTGGTGCTTCCGTTAACCGCCCTGCGCAACGTACCGCCTCTTTTTCTATATCCTGCACCTATCAGTATTGGCGTTGTTCTTCTTTGTAGCCCTTTTGTTTTAGGATACTTATACGCCTTAGTACCGGGTGTTCGTCTCTGTACTTCCTTCCACGGTGCGCCACTATACCCCTGTTTAGTAAAATTGCCCACAAATTCCCGCACGCCAATAGCCCCCAATTCAATAGGAAGCGTTCTAGATAATTCCTTTAACGCTTTACTGTTGGCAGCAAATTTAGCAGCGTTGTTGTTTTCCATTACGCAAGTGCAGGTTTTTTAGCCTCCAATAAATCGTATTCCAATTTCTCTTTTTGAAACGCATGGCCTTCAATAATAACTACCCCGTGCAAGATAATGCCCTCGTCTTTATTGAACTTGTAATCAGGAGCCGTTCTCTTGGTGTACTCGGAAAACTCATACCACCATGAATGACAAAGACGGATAGTTTTGATTCTTTTGTTAAACCTTCTGCAATGAAGCATACAGGCGATAACAGCGTCTATGCTTATGTACCCCGTGCTTTTATTCATCATCCTTAGGTATTGGTAGATTAAAGTTTTCCTTCGCTAAATTATGGTATTCTTTTGGAATATCGAAATAAGGATGCGCCTTGTCATAGATATCGCCCGTCTTGCCTACGTTGCTTTTGAACACGTCCTGCATTTTTTCGCTTACGTCATCAACTATATCTTGATTCCCTTCCGTTGGCTGAACGTCCGCATCTTCCTGTATGACAATGCACCTGCAGTTGTAATGATTTTCAGGCATGATAGTATCCCATATATCATCATCCACCGGGGCTACAATTCCGTCCAATGGCTGACAAATAGCGCAAGCATCACCAATAGCTGAATACCTAAGCATAGGTAACACATCTTTGTTTGCTTCTATATCATTCCACTTAGCTGCATTTTGTGCTTGTGCTATGGCTGTATTGTACTCCGTCAATGCCCAATCCACATTAAACAGGTCGTAGGTTTCCTGTGCCGCATTCCGGAACTCCTTAAACGAAATAAGCCCGCCTGTATCAGTCAGAAGTGCCTTATAAGCCTCGACCTGCTGAAAGGTTTTAGCCCCTGAAAAGAGGTACACATTTTCACGTAGGCTTTTGAGCATCTTTAAATCATGCCCATCAAAGTCGGCCAATGTGCCACCGTAACCATTATATAAGCCTTTTTTCAGATACTCAGCAATATCAAGGTACAAATCCTTAGGCAGATTATTGTAGTCAATAGAGCCGTCAAAGACACCATTCATTAAATCATCTATCTGCTTTTTGGATAATTTCATTATGGCAAACACATCATTTTACGTGCAGTATCTTCGCACCCTCTTTCGTAGTCGCTTTGCTTTGCATCTTCCAAAACAACCATAGGTTCGATGCCTGAACTTGCTATCCAAAACAATTCTCCAAGATGATTTTTTAATTTTACAAATCTTTCATCATGTGTATGCTCTACAACTTTAAACTCAAAAATATCCTGTGTTGAAATGATGTTTGGTCGCATATTTGCGCCAGTAATAAAGCGCATTCCTACCTTTGGTGTAAAGATCATGAGTGTTAGTGTTAGTTTTTATAAATATTCGATACTTTTTTCTTTAGATTATCCGTCATGTCAGGATTGGGAGCCACAGTAGGCGCAATACTTACAGGTATGCCCGTCCTTTCTTCAATATATTTCGGATCAACTGTAAAGCCCGCCTGTTTTAACTGATAAATATTGGATACGGTTACTGCATTGTTTTTATCTTCATTCTCTCGCAGTTCCATCTTTTCCTTGTCATTCTCCAATTTCCAAGTAAGGCCGTCAGGAATATTGAATCCTAAGTTGCGCATACGTGGGATAAGAAGATTGTTCACATTATTCTCAACTGATCTGCCATCCGTTGTAGCCTTTTCATCCAAAGCATTGCTCACAGGATTATCTTCGTTTCCTTGCTGTGAACCAAGTTTACCGGGCGTACTATCCATAGCGTCCGAGTGGCCAAGTATAATTTTGCTGATTTTCTTTTCAAGCCTAACTTCAAAATTATCATAGGACTTGTAACCCGTTCCACCTAATGCCGTTTCCAAAAACTCAATCTCATCTTGCAAGTCAATAACAGTAAATCCACTACTCCCCATATCTCGGATAGCATCATACAATTCTTGACGTTCCTTGCCTGACTTGCTCGACTTGCCTACTCTGAAGGGTTGTGCAAACAATTCTACAAAATCACCATTAAAGCCTAATAAGTTTCTAAGGAATATCTCATAAAGAGCAACTGAATAAAGATAACCGTACCCCGTTGGACTGCTGCCGTTATCGCTTGGCGTATCGCAGTAAACGTGCCAATCTCTGTACGGCTCCTCTAAAAACTTATAACCTCCCGGCATGTTTTGAAAAGTCAAAACCTCGTATCTGTCCGGGCTGACGTTCCAACGCTTGATGCTTTTTATGTTCGGGAAAGCATCGCCTTCTATATCACCCAATGAAATTAGACTGTACCCGTATGCCTCTTTTTCGAGTACATAGGTCAAGTATTTCTCAAACCACTCACTTTTGAATATCGCCTCTAAAGCCTCGTCCTCAACCTTTGTTTCTCCGTTGTAAAAACTCCACGTTCTTAATAAGGTCATGTTGTTACGCTTACCCATGCACGCCTTTACATGACCGTTTAAAATCGTGTCAATATAAAGTATCTGCTGCTTTGTTCGCCACGGATAGAACGCTGATTCCGCTTGTCTAGCCGCATCCCTCCAAGTGCTTACGTCCTGCCTTATCCTTTGAACTTGCGTAGGGAATATGGCATTGCTCAAATCCTTTTTTAGCAGATTAACGTCCGTGCTTACATTGGTAGATAAGGGCGTGCCTATCGTGGTAGGGGATATGAAGTTAGACAGTCTTTGTATGAGTGAAGCCATTAGTAGCTATTTATTTTTTTTACCCCGCCACCAAAACGAATCCTCATGCCTTGATCGGGTTGTAATAACGGAAGCGAAGGCGTTACATTGCCCCTTTCAACTGCCTGTAAGTATCCGAGTGCGCAGGTAATTGGGTAGATAAAACCCTTATCCCCCGCTATTCTCTCCTCCTCCGCTCCTTTGGCACGTTCCATTCTTACTTTTGGTATGTTGGCAGGTGCTAGGCGTGCATTGAGTTCGTACAAGGCAATGTCTATACAGGCGGTTTTTATTCTCAAATCCCTGTTATCCCCGCAAATATAGTAGTCGGTTTCGTCAGGAGCGATACTAGCCATTACATAGTAGGTTGTTCCTGCGCCCCAATAACTTAGCCCATTAGTCGCATCGTCCGGGAACACATTACCAATCGGTATATTTTCCACGTTCCTATACTGCAGGTCGCTTGCATGATTTTCTACTACCGTTGGTTTTAGTGCTGTGTAAACCTTATCAGCCCACCATACCATATCGCCAATTTTATAAACAGCCTTATAATCAAATACCGGATGAGGGTACTTAGCATAGTAAAGCTTATACCTTTTATTTATCTTGCGCCAATCGCCCGAAGCAAATGTCCCTGTTGTTTCGCTTACAATACAAATATAAAAATCCGTGCCTTGAATGCAGGGCATAGAATAGTAGTAAGTATCTGATTCTTGATATACGGGCGCATCTAAGTAATAACGCTCCCCGGCGTAGTAACTTCGCCCTAAATCCCATGCTAATGTTTCTCTAAATTCTGTGTTTATATCAAAACGAGGTCTAAGCATTGACTTAGCCAATTCGCACGCTGCGTTTATCTCCTCATCAAGTATATCTAAGTTGCTGCCTATAATCTGATTAAGGGCATCTGTTTGAATTAAACGTGTGAAGTCCTGACGGAATAGATAAGGCATTTTGGCACTTTGGCTACAAATATAGGGAAATTATTTCAATGCCAATTATTCCTTACAAACAAGTGCATTATCTGTTTTGTTTTACAAGGCGAGCAATTTAGACTAAACTATTGATAATTAAACTACGTGCAAATAATCAACATATAAACTAATAACCATGTTTTGATACATTTTTCCCTGTCATTGGGTTAGTTACTATACCGCCTCGCTGATATTCCGCATATTCTTGGGCGAAAGCAAAGCAAAACAGATAATCGGTCAAATCTGTAAAGTGGCCATACTTTTGATACCGCACCCCGTTCACCGTTTCCATTTCCTTGTTTTTCGTGCCGTCTGCCGCCTCTTTTAGATTGATGAAATCATTGATGGCCTTCTTACACGAATCATTTATCATAAATGTTATACCGCCCCTTCCCGTTTCTAAAAAGGTGTTAATCCACATACCCCTTGCCACCACACTAGGGTTAGATGAAGCCACCCTGCGCTGTGGTAAAAACTCTCTCAATTCTTCCATCACAAGCCTAAAAAAATCGTACCCCTTCTCAATCTTGGTATCATCCTTTTGCGCTGTACTATCACCATAGACGAACATTCCTGATTTATGCCCCATATACTTGCGCTTGATTTCCGAACAAACCGCCTTGATAGTGTTGTTTGGATTCACCCCGGCTATCTCATCAATCATGCGAACCGCTTTCCCCTCGATCTGAAATATGCCTACCGGTAAGTATGGATTGACGTTATCGTCCCAACTGATATGTAATGGCAATTCAGGATTGTATTCGCAATGCCCTACGTGCTTATCCAATTCAAAGCATTTATAAAACTCGCCGCCTGTTTTTAGGCTTATATCCCATTCACCTTCAACAAACACCTTGTACTGATACTTGGGAAGCATCTTAAGGCTTTCAATGTATTCTTGGGGGATATGTGGGTTATCTTCTATTCGTGCCTGTAAGTAGGCCACGCCCTTAGGCAAGGTTCCTGCTTTCCACCTGTCATAAAATCGATCCTTTGTCCATCCCTGATTAGGGTTACAACTCATTAATATCTTTGTTGGGCAACCGGGCGAACCGAACCACGAACCGGCACGCTCGATAATCTTATTAAAGGTTTCTTCGTTAATCTCATTCACCTCATCCACAAAAGCCCCGTTTATCTCCAAGCCCCGGAACCTATTTAACTCTTTATCCGTGTCGTAACTTTCGGCCATAAATATAATCTCGCTGCCGTTGTTCCAAGTAATTGTTTGCGTTTGCTGATTAAAATGCCTGACGTAGGCTTGAAGCCCTTTGCCTAAAAAGTACTCGTTAAAAGTTTTTAGTAAGGTGCGCTTTAAGGTTGGCATACTTTCCCGAAGCATTAACCAACGGCTATTAGGATATTGAAAGCAGAATGTAACTATCTCTAGGCATCCCCAATAAGACTTAGCACCTCGAATAGCGCCACCATAAAGCACGATATTGTTTTCTTTTAGTAACCGGTGTGCCTCCCGCTGCTTTGGTGTTGGGGTGAATTTAAGCTGTTCCATTCCAGTCTATAATGACGGGCTTGTCTATTGTGATTTCTTGCTTTGACTTAACCGGCGCATAATCCCCGTCCATTTTATTTAGTTCGGCGTAAAGGTCTTTCATGGTTTTTCGCAGGTAGGCTTTGGTTTCTGCATTCATAATCTTATTAACCACCTGCAATTTACCCCCCAATACCACATAATCCTCTACTATTGCCCTGTCAAGGTCGGCTTGGATGCCATTAATTTGGTCTTGTATGTGCCGCTTTTTTTCAATTTTCGATTTTAAGCCTGTTTTAAGCTGTTCTATTGTGTTCGCCTCCACTTGTTCACTAGTACTCTTCTCCTTCATTTCTTGCCACTCTACGATAGCCTTATCGTAGGCTTTCAAGCATCGTTCCTTCATAATGCTTTTTGAGGTTCGCAAAAGTTCGTATAAGTTCGTTTTGCCCGTGTTGCCTTTTTCAAACATGGCAATAAGCCAATTATGGAGTTGAGCGTCGCTAATAGGTGTTTTCGCTGTTAACTTACTTGCTTTGGGCATCGGTGTTTTGGATATACTTGTCAATTTCTTTATCACTAAGCTGCTGCCCGTTTCTCTTTATCACTAAGCTGCTGCCCGTTTCTCTTTATCACTAAGCTGCTGCCCGTTTCTTTTCTATGTTTTATAAATCGAGCAACTATTACATCACAGTACTTGGGGTCGAACTCGACTAAATATGCTTTCCTGCCCATTTGATCACACGCAATCATTGTGGTGCCACTACCACCAAAACCATCTGCCACAATATCTCCTTGTTTGCTGCTGTTCCCTATTTGGTAGGCAAATAGCCGGATGGGCTTCATTGTTGGGTGTTCAGCATTTCTGCTTGGTCTGTCAAAATTTAAAATAGTTGTTTGTTTTCTATCTGAATACCATCCGTGAGCCGCTCCCTCTTTCCAACCATATAAGCAAGGTTCGTGTTTCCATTGGTAATCCTGTCTTCCCAATACCATTGAATTTTTTACCCAAATCAAACATTGCTTAACCATAATACCGGCATCTTTCATCGCTTGGCGAAAATTAGCACCTTCCGAATCGGCGTGCCAAACATACCAAGCACCGCCTGCTTTTGTATAGCTTCCAAGTGCTGTGTAAAAATCATATAAAAACTGATAAAATGATTTATCGTCCATATTGTCGTTTGCAATCTTTAGTTTTTCTTTTGTGCCTCCCTCATAAGCAACATTATAAGGTGGGTCTGTAACCACTAAATCTGCTAAATGTTCCCCAAACAATGTTTTAAAAGTATCTGTTTGAGTACTATCACCACATAAAAGTTTATGGTCGTTTATTTCGTACAAATCACCTAATACAGTAATAGGTTCTTTTGGTGCAACACCGTTAAAATCATCTTCGATGGCTTCTGGTTCTTGCTCGGCTACTTCCACACCCCACTCAACACAAACAGCTGCACCAACTTCCGCCTCAATTAACTCGGCATCAAATACAATGTTGGCTTTAGCTGTTGCATTATCGGCCAAAGCCATTTCTCTACCTTCGGGAGAATCTAAATCTATATCTGTTCGTTTGACGGCGATAATTTTAGTACCGTCTGATTCAATTATCTGCACGTCCTCCATTCCGATTGCCGCAGCATTTTCCACGGACTTATTCCCTGCGATGATTCGATTATTTTTGTCTATCAAAATGGAACGTCCCGCCCCAAATTTCCTAAATGATTTTTCAATCAATGAATTACCAAACTCTGAACCCTTGTTAAAGTTCTTGTCATCCGGTATTAAGTCTTTTAGCTTTGCCATTTTACAAAGTTAGTTGAATTTTACCTTATATTTCCCCTCTGCATATATTCTTAACTCGTTGTATAGTTCTTCATACGGTGCAAGTGGGTCTGATTCTATTGCGCTTTTTACCCCTTCAGCCTTTGCCTTTTTAAAATCGTTTGACGATTGAACAATGCCGGGATGTTCAATGCAAAGGTACTCTGATAGTTGCTTTTCGTCCATATATTTACCAATCCGAAAATCTAAAATTATCCTATCGTGAAGAATTAAAGCTGTGGCTCCCCATTTCTCAATAAATACTGATTCTCTGATTGTTTCAAAAGTGTTTTTCATTTTTTTGGTGTTTTTATTTATGAATTCTACTTAAACTAAATCCTCGTTCCTTTGCCTCCTTTGGGTGTAATTCAATCCAAACATGGCAATTCCAACACACGGCTAAAAAGTACTCGCTATTGCAAAGCAAATCATTTGTCCTGCCTTTTTTATGGTGAATCTCGTCTGCCACTTTTAAACATTCCTGTAAATTCGCCTCACATACCGGGTGCGCTTCCAAGTATTCCAACCTTACTTTGGAGTAGTCCCTATTCTGCTGCGCTCTTTTCTTGCTTACCTTGCGAATCATAGCCCTAACT
>Ga0114964_10000776_pt1 | contig 23890 bp, 26 predicted proteins | sample C_131016_MF_Meta_FD_92638 | JGI IMG/M metagenome (GOLD analysis project Ga0114964, IMG submission 92638) | Freshwater microbial communities from Lake Croche, Canada to study carbon cycling - C_131016_MF_MetaG | ecosystem: Environmental > Aquatic > Freshwater > Lake | place: Lake Croche, Canada...
AATTCTTTAAAATTAGTAGAATTAGAAGATAATTGAAAAGCTAAACCATAATTATCATAATTATTATTAATATTAGATAAATCAAGAAAACCTTTACCCGAAAATTTTAATCCAATAGAAGATTTAGAAGAAGAGAAATTATCAATATGAGCATTAATAATACTTTTAAAATTAGAAGATAATAATTGAGACATAAGAATTATATTATTTAATAAATAATATTAAAAAATAAATATTTATATATAAAAATTATTTATTATTTAATAATTCTTGTATAGATAATTGCATTTGATTTATAATATTACTTTGATTATTTATTTGTATTTGCATTTCATTAATTTGTTCTTGTTGTCTTTGAATAATTCTATATATTTCTTGTGTTGCACATACATTTAGAGTATATATATATGTTTTATCTAATGTATGAAAATCTGTTACTTTTTTACCATATATAAATATATTAGAATTTGATATTTCTTTATCTATTTCTATAATATTAGAATTAATATTTTTTATTTTATAATAATTTTTTTCACCTAAATTATTATATGTTTCAATTTCATCATTTATATTTAATTCATTTATTAAATTTGATGTAATTAATATATTACTAGTATTAATTATATCACATATATTATATATATTTGGAATATATTCTTCTGTTAATGAAACAGCTTCAGGTATAATTTCTTTAATTTGTTGTGATATAAAACCATATACATTAGAATTTCCTCTTTTAATTTTATCTATATACTCATATGTTTTTGGTTGAATTTGTAAAATTTTTTGTAATGCACTATCATCATTAATATCTTGTATATTTTTTTTAATTCTTATATCACTACTTATAGCAATTCTATCTTTAAACCAAGATTTACCATTATTAATTAAGGAATTATATGCTCCATACCAAATTTGATTTGTTTCAACATAATCATAACCATATATATAATATGCTTTAACATCATTTGGACCAATAGTATTTGTATCATTAATTACTAAAGCTCCTGTATTAACATTACCATTAACACTTAATTTATATTGTGGATTATTATTATTAATACCTACATTTCCATTTGATTTAACAATAAAAGCACCACCAATAACTCCATCTATATCTATTTGTAATTCATTACCAGGATACATTGATATATAAGCACCTATATTCATTCGTAAAGTACTATTTATTGTTGTTGTACCATTTTTACCTAAAAAAAGTACAGGATTTATTTTAGAAAATCCTGCTGAAAAAAATCCAAGATTACTATCAAATGATTGAATAGAATTTCCATAATTTATTATATCTGTACTTTGTGATGTTTTATAACCAAATTTTATTATATTTCTACCATTACTCATATCCCATTGATCAAATACAGGAGATTCATATCTACCAATTAATTCTAATTGTGTTCTACCATTTGTTAATCCATTATTCATTAATCTTAATTTTATATCAGGATCACTAAAACCACTACCTCCCCATATATCTAATATATATTGAGGATTAGTAGTTCCAAATCCTATATTACCATTTACATTTACAGTAATTATATCTGTTTCATTTCCTGAATTTATTTTTGATAATATCCAATTATTATTAGTATTAGATTTTTGACCCCATATCCATTCGGTAATTCCAGCTCCATTATAACATCTATATCTAACATCACCTGAACCAGTAATATTAATAGATCCTTGTGTTGATGTATTAGCTGTAATTTTACCTGTTATAATAGTTCCTGTTGATTTATTTATATTTAATAAATAACTATCAATTATATTACTTATATTATTATTTTTTATAAAAATTTCACTTGAACCTAAATTACCATTTATATCTAATGTAAATTGAGGATTAGTAGTTCCAATTCCAACTCTACCTTTTTGATTTATTCTCATTACTTCTCTTGAAACTTCTATATTATTACCCCAAGTATTAAATGATATATAATTTTGATTATCATATTGTTCTCCTACATCAGAACCTTTACAAACAACTAAATTTATTCCTGAAAATTGATTATTAGTATAAAATCCATCCCATCTTCCTATTTGAAATGTATCAATTTTATCAGAAGTATAAGCAGTTGTACTATTTATACATCTTCCTAATTTATGATTATTTGCAGTACCACCTACAGATAAATGAATATATGGATTTATATTACTTAAACCAACATATCCAATACTATTAATAAGAAATGTTCCACCTACAATTCCTGGTTTATCTATTTGAAATTCACTACCAGGATACATAGAAAAATTAACATTACTTGTTAATCTTAATCTATTAGTTCCATCATCATTTATAATTATTCTATCTATATAATTAGTATTAAATGTTATACTTCCAGTTGAATTATTTTTTCCAATAATACTATTATTAATTTGTAAATTACTAGTTATAGTAATATTACCATCTTTTCTTATTATAAATGATGGATTTGTTTTAGAAAATCCTACTGAAAAAAATCCAAGATTACTATCTACTGATTGAATAGAATTTGTATAATTTATTATATTTGTACTTTGTGATGTTTTATAACCAAATTTTATTATATTTCTACCACCAATCATATCCCAATCATCATTTCCTTCAACTCTACCAATTAATTCTAATTGTGTTCTACCATTTGTTAATGCATTATTCATTAATCTTAAATTTGTAATACCATCATTAATATTACTACCTCCCCATATATCTAATGTAAATTGAGGATTAGTAGTTCCAATTCCTACATTAGATATATTTGTATTATAAATATAATTTTGATTTAAATTCCATAATGAAGATGATAAATTTATTTTTGTATTTAATAAATTAGAAGTATTACTAGTATATAAAATATTATTATTTGAAGATAGTAAATTTATATTACTTAAATTACTATAAGTAATATTTGATGTTGTATTTGTATATAAAATATTATTATTTGAAGATTTAAAATCTAAATTGCTTAAATTACTATAAGTAATATTTGATGTTGTATTTGTATATAAAATATTATTATTTGAAGATTTAAAATCTAAATTGCTTAAATTACTATAAGTAATATTTGATGTTGTATTTGTATATGAAATATTATTATTTGAAGATTGTAAATTTATATTACTTAAATTGCTATAAGTAATATTTGATGTTGTATTTGTATATAAAATATTATTATTTGAAGATTGTAAATTTATATTACTATAATCATTTGAAGTTAAAAATATATTACTTATATTATATCCTTTAATATAATATTCTATTGTATTAATATTACTAATTATATCAAGATTATAATTAGGATTTGTAATTCCTATACCAATTAATCCATTACTTGTTATTCTTAATCTTTCTTTATTTGAAGTACCAAAAATTAAATCAGCATTTTCATAATTCCATAAAAATCCAGATTGTGTAATACCATCTTTTTTTACAATTAAACCATCATTACTTGTATAACCAGTTGTATAATCTGTAAATTTTATAATTATATCATTATTTGAATTAGATGTTGATAAATGTAATAATGATTGAGGATTATTTGTTCCTATTCCAATAAAACCTTTATCATAATAAATATTAGAAGTATTTAATACATAAGACCATTGATTATTTACAATATTATTTGTTCCCGAAGTTGCAAAAATAGAACCATCTGTTTTATAAATAGTTCCTCCTATTGTAATATTACTTGTAATATTTAAATTATTAATATTAATATTATCACTTTTTAAACTAAGTGAATTAGTAGAAGTATTATTAATTTTTATAATAATTATTCCTTGATTTCCTAATCCTCCATTACCAGATCCTCCATCGCCATAATTAGAACCATTTATTGGTGTAGATAATATTCCTACTCCAGAACCACCTATTCCAACTGTAGTATTTATACCTGTAATTGTTGTAATATATCCACTATTAGATAAAGCATTACCACCATTACCTCCTTGATTTGAAGTTCCCGTATTACCAGAATTTATATAAGAATAAATACTATTAGGTGTAGCAGCTATAGCTCCTAATTGATTTTGTGCTCCTCCTCCACCACTTCCACCACTTAATGGAGAAATACTTAAATTAGCTGTATTATATCTAATAATAACAATACCATTTGCACCATTACCACCATTACCAAAATTAGGTGAACCACCAAATCCACCTGATCCTGTATTAGAAACAGCATTTATATAATCACCAGATATATTAAAATATCCTCCAACTATAAAACCATCTAAACCACCTCCTTTAGCATTTTTTAAATTATTAAATCCACCATTAAAATAAAATCCTGAACCACCACCACCATAATAACTATCAAAACCTTTAATATTTGTTTTTATTGCATTACCGCCAGAACCAGATATTAAATCAGTTCCTTTAGTTCCAGTACTACCACATCCACCACCGCCACCACCCATTAAAAAACTCGAACTTGAAACTTTATTACCATCTCCTCCATTAAATCCTATACCATTTGTTCCTATATTTATACTATTACTTCCAGAAAATGATACATCACCTCTATTATTATCCCATCCTAAACCTCCACCACCACAACCACCATTATTAGCTGGAGTTTTATCATAATGACCTCCTGCTCCTCCGCCATTAACTTGAAATATTATTGAATTATCACTAGTTTTTCTAATAATTGTATTAGTTCCATTTGTTGGAATAGCAGAACCTGTACCTCCAGTACCTCCATTACCAATAATAATACTATATGATATACCTCCTTGAAATATATAGTTACTAGAAAAATATGCTCCTGCTCCTCCACCTCCTCCATGATTATATCCACCACCACCACCACCACCAATCATAAATATATCACAATTCATATTAATAGGAAAAGTAATAGTGTCATTAATAGTAAAAGCTATATAATTATATGTAGTAGAAGGAATAGAGCTTATAGTAGCATTAGTTATAGTAGGTTGTGATGATATATATCCTCCATCTCCTCCTCCATTTGCTTTTATTATATCATTATTATTAAATGATATTTTTGATATTCGATTATTAGGATTATTTGTACTTATTCCTACACTAAATGTATATAAACCAGATAAAAATGGAAAATTAGGATAATATATTACTTCTCCTGCTCCACCACCTCCAGAATAATATCCTATTCCTCCATTACCTCCTGCACCTACTAATAAAAGATCTGCAAATATAGGATTTATAAAACTTACTGTATTATTACTATTAAATTGATAATAAATATAACTACTATTTGTTATTATATTAGATGTAGTAGTTGTTATAGGAAGACTACTATTACAAGAAGTAATTTCAGAATTATTTATAATTAAAGTTCCATTTAATGTAGTATTACCTTTAATATCTAAAGTATTACTAGTTATTGTAATATTATTATTAATAATAAGAGGTTTATATATACTATTTGAAGTAATACTTTTAATTGTAGTAGAATTAGAATTTAATCCAATTCTTAAAGTAGAAAAATTAGAATTATAAATATTTGATGTATCAATAATAGAAATTTCTCTATAATTATTATTATTACTAAATAATTGTAATCCCAAACCATTTTTATCATAAATATTATTAATATTAGAAGTATCTAATAATCCTTTTCCAGATAATTTAAATAAAAGTCCATTATTAGAACTTAAACTTTTATTATCATTATGAAGATTTATAATACCTTCATTAATAACAGATGTCATAAGTATTTATAACCTTACTTATATTTAAAAAAAAATTTTTCTATTTTTAATTTATTTTTTTATTATAAATATTTAACCATTTATTTTTTAATTCATCAACATAATTATAATTATCATTATTAAATGCACTATTATTATGTATTCTATGAACACATAAAATTTTATCAACATTATAGATTTTTTTTTTATTATAAAATAATTTAAACCATAAATCATAATCATCTAATCCAAGTATTGTATATTTATCATCATTCCAAATAGCTAAATCTTTTTTAATAATAACACTACTATTAATAATAGGATTAAATGAAAAAATATTAAAATTACTTATATCACCAAAAGGAATTGATGGAGAATGAAAATATTTTCCAGTATATTTACAATGTGTACCAACAACATCATAATTATCTAAATAAGGTATTTGATATTCAAGTTTATTATAAAACCAATAATCATCTACATCAAGAATAGCAATAAAATCACCATTAGTATCTTGAACCATATTATTTAATGTATTTGGTTTTCCTTTAGTATAATAATAAATAACTTTAATATTATAATTATTATTTAAATTATATTTATTTACAATATCATTAGCCATAATTTCAATATTAGAATTTTGAGGATGACCATTGATACCAATAATAAGTTCCCAATTAGTATAAGTTTGATTAATAACAGATAATAAACATTCTTCAAAAAATTCAATACCATTATAAAGAGGTATAAGAATAGAAATAAATTTCATTATAATATATTTCTATACTAATAAATAATATTTATATATATTAAAGTAAAGATGGATGAAGTTTTAAAACAAGCACCTGATGGAATAACAGAAAATTATATATATGAAATATATGAAAAAAATAATAATGATATAACAAAAACATTAATGGAATTATGGAAAATACCAGAAGAAAAAGGGAAAAAAATAAATTCATGGGATGAAATAAGAGATACTTGCGATTCATTTGATAGTGAAATGAATAGATTAATTGATAATATAAGAAAAAATAATATAAATTATTAGTAAATTAAATGGAAACATATACATATAATAAATTATATGATACAATAAAAAATCAATATCCAGAAAAAAAAAATGAAAGTAAAATAGGACAACAAGAAATAAATTTAGAAGAAACATATAATAAATTATATAATATATATAATAATCCAACATTTGATAATATTTTAAATAAAATAAAAATAAGTGTTTCAAGTTTAAATGAAGAAAAGAAAGAACAAAAAGATAATATTAATGATTATATTTATTTATCTAAAAATTATACTTAAAGAATGAATAACTATTTATTTTTATAAGATGAATAATAATGATTATTTATTAAATATAAAAACTGTACAAGCATCAACAATAAAACTAGTAATAGATGCAATGAAAGAAATATTAATGGATGTTAATTTAGAATTTGATGATACGGGAATGAAAATAATAGCTTTAGATAATACACATATAGTATTAATTCATTTAAAATTAGAAGCAGATAAATTTGAAAAATATTATTGTGAAAAGAAACTATATGTTGGTATAAATATGTTAAAATTTCATATGTTAATAAAAACAATAACAAATAGTGATATATTATCATTATTTATTTTAAAAAGTGATCCAAATGTATTAGGAATAACAATAGAAAATGGAGAAAGAAATGTAAAAACTACATATAAATTATCAATGTTAGATATAGATGTAGTAAATGTAGATATACCACCACAAGATTTTAATACAACAATAACAATGCCATCAGCATATTTACAAAAAATAATAAGAGATATGCATAATTTAGCGGAATATATAGAAATAAAAAATGTAAATGATACATTAATGTTAAGTTGTCAAGGAGAATTTTGTTGTCAAGAGACAATATTAGGAACAGAAAAATCACAAAATATAAATATGAAAAAGAATGGTGATAATAGTCAAGAAATAGTTCAAGGTGTATTTAGTTTAAAATATTTAAGTATATTTACAAAATGTACAAATTTATGTTCAACAGTAGAAATATATTTAAAAAATTCATATCCAATAATTCTTCAATATAGTATAGCATCAATGGGAACAGTTAGATTATGTTTAGCTCAAAAAAATGATGACTAAGTTTTTTAATTAAAGGTTTTAAATCATTTTCAAGAAAAGTACTTTTATAAAAATTAGAAATACTTTGAAAAATTAATTCTTCAGTAAGTATATTAATATTTTCAAAATCAAAGATATTATTATTAGTTTTATCAAAAGAAATAGAAGCATTAATTTTATTTTTATTATTATTATCTTGAGTTAATTTAAGATAACCATTAAAATGTTTTAAATCATCTTTATTACAATTAATTTTATATATATATTGATTATTATTATCAATAAATTCTTCTTTAATAGTAATACCAATAATCATATAATCTTTAAAAAAATCTTCAAGAATAGTTTTAAGAATAGGTATATGTTCAAAAAGTCTATTAATTTTAAAATTTCTTTTAATAATTCTAGTTTTATCATCAATAATTTGAACAGCATTTTCATTAATATGAAATAAAGTTGAAATAATTAAAAAATTTTGTTTAATAAATAATTCAAAATTATTATTTTTATTAATCATTATTTATAATAAATAATAAATAATTTTAATTGTTATATACTTTCTAAATGTGATTTATACATTAAAGTAGAATAATTAGGAATAATTAAATTATAATTATCTTTAGAAAGATTACTATTAGATTTAATCCATATTCTAATAATATGATAATTTTTTTTAGGACTAATAGAAATACCATTAATATTATTAGAAATTAAATCATTTTTACCAAAAGTTTCTCCTAAAATAAGACTAGTAATTTCAAATAATTTATCAAGAACTTCAATTTTATTAATTTTAAAAGAAAAACAACCACCATTTTTATTATTTTCATCTTCCCAACGAGGCATAATATGTTCTCTCATAATAAAAAACATACCTCGTGACCATAAATCATAAAAAGAATTATATACATTAACAAAATCTTCAATACTACTAATTGTAGTAATAAATTTATAACTATTATTTTCCCAATTCATATCATATGGATCATGAAAATATAGACACCAAATATCATTTAAATAATTATCACTCATGTAGATAATTATTCTTAATATTTATTGTTTTAAATATAAATTTATATAAAATTATTTTTATAATATTTATCAGCAATAAATATATAATGTCATATCAATCAAGTATTAGAAATAAAAAAAATAATAAAAGTTTTAATAAGGCTAAAGAAACTAAATATGAAATTGATAATGAAATTGAAGAATATGGTTATATATTAAAAATGTTAGGAAATTGTAGATGTTTAATAATATCAAATTCAAATATTGATACAATAGGAACAATATGTGGTTCATTACGAAAATTTAATAAAAGAATATTAATAGAAAAAGGAGATATAGTAATAATAACTAAACCAAGTGTAGGAAATAATAAAGTAATAATTAATTATAAATTAAATTCAGAACAAATAACATCATTAATTTCAGAAAATAAAATTACAGATAGATTAATAAATTTATATAATAATAGTTGTACAACTATTGATGATAAAGAATTAAATGATTTAACAGATTTTTCATTTAATGATAATATATAATATTTATTAGAAATATAAATATTATATTTAAAAAAAATAAATATTTATTTTTTTATTTTAAATAATTTACTTTACAATTTTTGCTGGAAAATGATGTGAAATTAATCTTTGAAGAATAAAAAAAGTAACTTCTTCATTATCTTTAACATTTAAAATAGCTCGTAGTTTATCATCAGGAAGAATAATACGACGATTACTTGGTTTATTTAGATTATGTTCTTTAACATAACTATTAATATAACGAGTAATATCGGTACGAGATTTTTCAGTACCATGTGGAACACCTATAAAATCACATAGTTCATCTGAAATCTTATTTGGTTTAGCAAAACCAGAAGGTGATTTTCGTGCATTATCTCTTTTCTTTTGTATTTTTTCTACAATTTTTTGTAGTTTATCATAACTTTTTACAACTTGTTTTAAAGCAAGTTGAATTTCTTTATTAATAGTAGTTAAATTTGAAATTTTATCAGTTAGAACTTGAACTACATTATCAACAGCACCTTGTTCTTTATCTTCAGGATTTTCAGATGATGTTAAATCTTCTTTTTTACTTTCAACAACTGGTTCTTGTTGAGGTTTAACAACCTTTGCTCTTGAAGGTGCTTTTTTTGTTTCTGACATTTTAGCTTCGCTAGTAGATTTTGCTTCTGTTACTACTTTTGGTTCTACAGCTTTTCCTTCAACAGGCTTTGCTACTTCAGGTTTTGCTTCTACAGACTTTACTACTTCAGACTTTGCTACTTCAGGTTTTGCTACTTCAGGTTTTGCTTCTACAGACTTTACTACTTCAGACTTTGCTACTTCAGACTTTGCTACTTCGACAGGCTTTTTGGCTGGTGGCATCTTTGATTTTTATGAATAATAATTATTATCAAATCTTTATATCATTTTTAATATTTGTAAAAATCCTTACCATTTCCTTTTTATCTGCGTCAATTAATTTATTCCATTTTTCTTTTTTAATAGGATTATATTTAAAATTAATAATTAAATCACCTCCATTAATTCCTAATTCTTTTTTAATATATATATCTGTAAACGGATCAATGATAATATTTAAAATTTCTTTATTAATAAATATTAATTCTTTAGTATTTCCAATAATATAATCAATTGTATCAATATCTATATCATAATAAATATCTATATTTTTTTCAATATCATTATTATCATTATCAATATGATAAAATCCATTATTAATATTTATATCATTAATTAATATCATATTAATAGTAATTTCATATTCATTATCATTATCATCAAAATAATTAATAATATGTTTTGGAAATTTTTTACAATCAAGATTAATATAAATAGGTTCAATAACATTTTTAAGAAAAATTCTTAATTTTTTTTTATTAGGATTAAAATAATCGCTATATTTTATATCAACATTAATATTATGTTTTCTAATTCTATTTTTAAATTTCATAAAAACATTTATTACTTCTTTAAATAAATTACTATTTGTAATATTATTAAATGTATCTGTCCAATCATCATAATTAATATCTATATCATCAAAATTAAAATCATCAAAATTAATATCATTTTTATTCATAATAGAATTATATGCATTTGTAGCTTCCATAAAATCTTTAATTTTTTTATTTTTTTCATTAATATCTTTTATATTATTTAATTTATCTGGATGTGATTTAAGTGCAATATTTTTATAAGCCTTTTTTACATCATCTATTGAACTATCTAATGGAATATTTAAAATTTTATAAGGATTATTTATACTCATTAATAATAATTAATTTTAACTTAAAAGTATAAATATTTATATTTTTAAATAAAATGAATAATCATAATTATTTATTAGATAAATGTATTGATAGTAAAGGAACACATTATGATATTTCTTTATATATATATGAAAAAATAAAAAATATATATAAATATACAAATGAAAATCAATGGTTATATTTTGATAATAATATATGGAATATAGATATAAATTTAAATTATATTACTAATATTATAAAATCAATAATAGTTAATGATTTTATAACAAGAAGTTTATATTGGGATAATTTTAATGATTGTTCAATAAAATCAATAAGATTATTAGAAATAGCTAATAAATTAAAAAATAATAAATTTATAAAAGATATAATTAAGGAACTTAAACAATTTTATTTATAATGAATATTATTAATGAAGAATTTAAATTAAATTTAAAATCTTATTTTAAAGAACCATATAATATTATTGAAATTATTAATTATATTGATGAAATTGATACAATTTATGAATATACATATAAAAATATAAAAGCAATTGTTTATTATAGAAAAAATAAAGATGATATTGATTTTAATTTTATTAAACGCGTTATTAATAGAGGAACTAATATTATAAAAAATAAATCTTTTACAATTATTTTACTTTTAACTCCTGCAAAAAAAATTATAGAATATAATAAAATATTAAAACCTAAAAATTGTAATAGTGGTTTTACATTTATTAATAGTAATAAAATTTTTATTTTTAGAAAAGAAGAATTTCCTAAAATTATAATACATGAATTACTTCATCATGATGATAATATTCATAATGATGATTTTAATAATGAAAATAAATTAAAATTATATAATTTTTTTAATTTACATCCAAATACAAAATTAATTTTAAATGAAGCAATTATAGAATTTTGGACTACATTAATTCATTTATCATTTATTAGTAATGAATATAATATTAATTATGATATTCTTTTACAAAAAGAAATAGAATATTCATTATTTAAATATTCACAAATAATAAATCTTCGTAAAAAACAATCTAATAAACTTTGGTATGATGAATGTAATATATATAGTTATATTATTTTTAAAACAATATTTCTTTATTATTTTAAAGAATTTTTTAAAATTTATACATTTCCATATAATGATACAAAAATAACAGATTTTATAATTAAATATTCAAAAGTTAAAATTATTAAAAAAAATCCTTTATTTAAACTAAATAAAAATAAAATTATTCAACGAGATATTAATTCATTATGTTTTATGCTTTTTAGTGATTTATAATATATATATAATGACAAAGATAAAAAAAATATTAATAATAATAAAATAAAAAGTTTATAAATAACTTCATTATTATTTATACTACATGTATTAAACATTCTATTTTTATTTAAACTATTATAAAAAATGATTTTTATTTTATAATAAAATAAATATAAATACATATGCGAAATCATAGTTATGTTGAATTAATAGCTCAAACATTATTAACATATAATAATGAAGAATATATATATGATATTAATCAAATAATTAATAATGATGATTATAATATTGATATAAATAGATATTTATATCGTATTATTAATATTCTACAAAATCATTTAGAAATTATTAATAATCATTCGACTAATATAAGTAATATTCAAATTATTAAAAATTCTTTAAAAAAGAATATATTTAAAATATTAGAAGAAAATAATGGAAGACATTGTTGTAATAGATTATTAGCAATTGAGTTAAATTAAAAAATGATTTTTTTATCATTTATATATCTTTATATAATGTCAATAGAAGAATATTATAGTGCAAATGAATTAGAAGAAATTCCTATATTTGATATATATAAAAAAATAATAGATAAAAAAGATACAAATACTTTTTTAATTAAATTAACATTTAGAGAATTATTAACATATAGTGATTGTTGGTGTTATAATAGAATTATTTCAGATGAAAAAGTAAATGAAATTTATAAATCATTATGTGATAATAGTTATGATGTTCCATTTATAATACATGCAGTATATGATGAAAAATCTAATCATCCAATTAAAAAAATATTAATATTAGATGGACAACATAGAAGAGAAGCAATAAAAATTTATATAACTAATGAAGATAAAAATTGGATATGTAATTATAATGTTTGGTTATTTATATATAAAATAGAATATTCTGAAACAGAAAATACAAATAAAGTAATAGAAATATTTAAAAAAATAAATAATAATAGAATTTTTAATCAAGATGAATTACCTGATACTTTTATTGTAGATTTTGTAAAAGCAATTTGTGATATTCCTTTATTTATAAAAAATAAAGTTATTGGAACAAATAATACAACTAATACTTGTCATTCACCATGTATTCATAAAAAAGAATTAAATAATTTATTAACAATTAATAAAGAATTTATAAATATTAATAATATTACTATTGATATATTAATTGATAATATTCAAAAAATAAATCATAAATTAAGTATAAAAACTTATGAAGAATTATATCAATCTAATTATAGACAAATAGAAAAAATAAGATATCAAAAAGCAGTATCAAAAAGTTTTTTTCTAAATTTAAAAAATTCAAAATATACTCCAAATATTTGGATAAAATATTTAAATAATCCTGAATTATTATAATTATTTTTTTAAATTATTCAAGATTACATAAATAAATTGTTTTACTTATTGAACCTAAAATATTATCAATTATATTTTGGATTTCAGTACATATTTTAAATTGTTTATTTCTTAATGATTTTATTATTTCTCTTTGATTTTCGAGATAATCAATTATATTATTATAATCAGTATTTGCTGACATTGTAATATCAAATAATTCTATAGATTGTCTTTTATATTTACCTATATATATTTCCATTATTTCATCAACATTATCACTAATATTAGAATGAAGTTCATCTAATGCTTTATGTTTAGAATAACTCATAGTAGTCCAATGATAAATTTTAATTTGACCTAAAAGTCCTAAAAAATATTGAAATAAATGTTTTTCTAAACCTTTTTCACTATTTTTTTCACTATTCATTTTATATATTAAAATATTATTTTATTTCCTTTTAATTTATCACAAGTTTGTTTAAGTTCTCTTATATCTTTATCAATTTTATTAAAGGTTTTATTTATAATAACTATTTCATCTTTTAATGAATTAAAAGATTTAAAAAAATTTTCTAAATTATATTCCATATTTTATTATTATTTATAATATATTTTTTATTTAAATAACAAAAAATTAATTAGTATAAAGAAAATCATAATTATTAGAATAATAACATTCTTTTTCAAATGTTAAATCTTCTTCTTCATTAATACAATCTTTATGATATTTTAGAAAAACGAAATTAAGAAATACTTTTCTTAATAAGAAATAAGTTCTAATTTCAGACAAAGGAATAATTAAATTATTAATTTTAATAACTTTCATTTATATTATTTTAATAATTATAAATAAAATTCATTTTTTTAATAATTGATTTAAAAAATATTACAAAAGAATAAATAAATGTCTATTGAAGATATAGATTTTTTAAAAAAAAATAGTATTAAAGAAAATTATTTATTTATAGTAGATAGTAAAAATAGAGATTATTTAAGATTTCCAGATCCAAATTCATATGAAGTTTCATTTGATGTTCCATTGAGAAATGTAATAGGTATTAATGTAATGGATGCAAGTATTCCAAGAACAATGTATTCTGTAGATAAATATAATAATACTTTTTATTGTTATATAGCAAATGATAATAATGATACATTAGTATCAAATGGATTAGATCCAAATAATACAAATATGAATATATTTACAAAAATAGATTTTGTACCAGGAAATTATACAATTCAAACATTTTTACTAAATTTTAATATATTAATGAATACAAAATCTAATGAAGATCCAATAAATTTTTCATCACCAATACAAATAATAAGTTATAGTAATCCACCTGAATTAACAAATAAAATAACATTTACTTGTAAAAAACCATTTATATTAAATATGTATGATAGTACATTAGCAGAAACATTAGGATTTTCTTTAAATATAAAAAAAGAATATAATGAAATATTATATAAATATATAAGTAAATATGAAGGAAATTCAAAATTTTTAAGATTATATCATAGTTATTATAATAGTAAAACAGGTAATTATGAAATAACTTCACCGGGAATATTTTTTTTTATAGGTGAAAAATATATTATTTTGCGTTCTCCTGAAATAGAAGAACATGCATATGGTTCTATTGCTTATACTAATTATAATTTAGGTATAGTAAAATTTAAAGTAAATACATTAGGTTTTAATGATGAAAGATTAGAAATAACTAAATTACCTATAAGAGAATTTCATCCTATTGGTAAATTATCAAAACTTACATTTAGATTTGAAACATCTAATGGAAATTTATATGATTTTAAAGGTATTAATCATATAATAACTTATGTAATTACTTATTATAGACCATTATTATCAAATACTAATGAATTTAAACCAATATTAAATCCAAATTATTTAAATAATTTTAATGAATATAAATATATAAATGAAGAACAAGAATTAAGTGATGAAGAAGATAAAAATGAATTTTCTAGAGATAAACTTTTTGATATTTATAAAAGAAATGAATTATTATATAAAAATAAAGAAGAAGAAGAAGATGATGATGATGAAGAATATGAAGAAGAACATGTATAAAAATTAATTATTAATATGTCCTTTAAATTTTTCAACATAATTAATAAGACGATCTAAATTTACTGGAGTAAATTTTTCTTCTTTAATAAGATTTGTAAGACCATCAGTTGTTAAAGAACCATCTGTTAATCCTTTTAAAATAGATTGTTCAAAAGAAGATAATTCTTTATTATCGGGTTCTTTTTTAATTTCTTTATCTTTAGGTTTTTCATTATTATTATTATTTTCAAAACCTTCAAAATATTTACAACCTTTATAATGACATCCAAATAATATAATAAAAAGTATTATTAATAATAAAACAATAGATATTAAATTAATAATATTATCAATATTAGCCATTATTTATTTATCTTACTTATAATAAGATATTAAAAATATTTATTTATTTATAGAATGACTGATATAAATTTAGCATATAATTTTAATGATGAAAATGACGCTAATATAGATGAACAAAAAATTGTTCAAAGAAAACAATCTCAATCACCTCCAATGGTTCAACATAAAAATGAAATAGAAGAACCATCAGAAATTGAAAAACTTAGAGAAAAAAGAAGAGAAATTATACAACAACCTTCATTAAATAATATTCATAGAGAACAATATATTAATTATACAAATACAAATAATCAACAGAGACATCCAGAATATTCATTTTGGGATAGAATGATAATGTCTAAAAGAGAAGTATTAAAATTATTTATTTTATCTATAGTTATAATATTAGGAATTTCTTTAGAAAAAATAGGGTCTCATTATATTAATTCTTATTTAACTTCAACAGATTTATCTACATATCAAGAATTAATTGTAAGATTATCATTTCCTATTATAGTTTTTATTATATTATGGATAATTAAATCATTATAATAATAGAATAAAAAAATATTATTAATGGGTTATTATGATTATATTAAACCATTTACTTCATTAATATTAAAGTATTTTAATGAAAAAAAAGATTTTTTTAAAAATGTTCTTAAAATAACTAAAACAAATCCTCCATTTTGTGAAGATAAAATATTAGGTTATTATACTATATATATATTAATTATAATTTTTATTATAAGTTTTATATGGTTAATATATGATATTATTCATAATATTTATATTTATTTTAAAATGTCAATATTTTTAACTTTTAAAAATAATAAACGATTAATAGATAGTCCTTTATTTAAACAATTAACAAATATTTATTATTTTAATGATTATTTAAGTTTTGATTATATGTTTTTATTATTTATATCTACACCTATATTTTTATTATTTAAAATGTATATTTTTGAAAAAATAGATACTACTAAAAAAGTTTTTGAATTAAGTAAAATTTTTAATTATGCTATTTTAATTATTGGTATTATATATTTTATTATAGTTTATAAAAATATATCTAATTTAGGACAACGAATTAATACTATAAATAATTTAATATATGATAATATTAATAATGATTTTATTAATTCTGAAAAATTTTGTAATTATTTAAATAAAAAAACTATTTATGATTATGATTTTGTTTATGGTAAATGTAATAATTTAAGTAATAATATTAGTATTAATAAATTATATGATTATATTAGAAAATTAATACTTGAAATTGGACAAAATATTGCTCCTATTCAAAATATAACTATTGATAATTTTAAACTTCTTAAAGATAAAAATGGTATTTTATATAAAGATAAAATTATATCAGCTTTTTTTACATATCAATTAATTAAATATTATGTTGATAATGATTTAGAAGATGAAGCTAAAGATTTCTTTTCTGCTTTCAATTTAATATATTTAAAGAAAAATCTTAATATTTTAAGAACAAAAATAAATCCTATTTTATATTTGAGATATGATGATATTATTTTATTTAATAAAATACTAGATTATAATGTTGATATGGAAAATAGTTTTCAAGGTAATAAAGAAATATATAATTATATATATAAAGAATATAATATTATTCAAAATAATGTTCAAAATATAGTTGTAGATATATATAATATATGTAGTTATAAATTATTTTCAATTTACTCTTATTATTTTATAATTTTTATAATTATGCTTATATTAATTTTTTATTATATTTATAAAAATATTTAATTATTATAATATAATAAAAATTTAAATTATGGGTCTAGAAGATAATATTGATAATCAAGAAAATACTTCAGATGATGAAGTAAATATTTCAGATGATGAAGTAAATAAATTATTAAAAGAATTATTTATAAATTTTCAAAATATTATAAGTTTATAAAAATTATTTATTTTTTTATTTAATTATAAGATAATAGAATTATTATTTAATAATGAATAATAGTAATAAAAAATATATGAAATCTTATATTAATAAAAATGGTGGTAGTATTATTACTACTAAATTATTAAATATTTTAAGTAAAGTATTAACTTTAAATCCACAATTAATAATTAAAATAGGTATAATTTTTAAAAATTTAAAAACCGAAATAAATACATTAAAAATTGATAAAATATCAACAGAAGATATAAAAAAAGTTATTAATATTCTTAAATTAATTATAGAAATTTTAAATATAATAAAAGAAAATTCAAAATTTGATGATAATATAACAATAAAAATAAATGATTTTATTATAAAAACAACAGAGTTAAAAGTTTTTTTTGAAACAAATAGAGAATATCCTTTATCAGATACATTAAAAACAAATATAGATAATTTAAAAGAAAAATATTTTTTATTGATAAATGAAATAGTTGATATTATATTAAGTAATAATGAAACTTTAAAAAAAATATTACCCCCAATAGTTAATATTTTTAAAGAAAAAATAAGTTATATTATTGAACTTATAAAAAAAGGTGATATTGTTACTAGTTTAAATCAATTTAAATTAATATTAAATTTAATAGATTATTTAAATAGTGAAGGAAATAAAATTATAAATGATATTAAAAAATATAATGAAGAAGAAAAAGATAAAGAAATATTAATTATAAATCTTTTATTAGAAATTAAAAGGTTTATAGAAAAATTAAGAAGAGATATTAAAAGTATTATTGATAGTATTATTGATACAGATAATATTTTATTAAATAAAATTAAATTATTATTAGAAACTATTTTATTACCTATATTAAATATAATTTATTTATCTATAATAGAAAAAAATCTATATTCTAAAAATATTAACATAATAGATGAAGAAATAAAAGCACATTTTATAAAATTAAATATACCAAAATATGATAAAAATAATATTTTTTTATCATTAAAAGAAAAATTTAATTATGTATTAAAAGAAATTTTTTTAATAAGTAATTTAAAAAAAGGTGGTGGCGATAAAGATGATCTTAAAATAAATGAATTATTGGATGAAATACAACAATTAAGTAAATCTAATATTAGCTTAAATGATAAAGATATATCATTATTAAAAGAAAAACCTCTAGAAAAAAATAAAATAAGTAAAAATTTATTTCTTTTGTATCCTTTTATATTAAAAAATATAACATTTGATAATGATAAAATTATATATAAAAAAACTAATATAATTAAAATTAATAGTAAAGAATATACTATAAAAAATATAAAAGATTTTATATTATTAGTTTCTAAAAAAGGTGATAAAGAAGATACTGAAGAAGATACTGAAAAAGGTTCTAAAGAAGGTTCTAAAGAAGATGCTGAAAAAGCTTCTAAAGAAGTTTCTAAAGAAGATACAAAAGAAGGTGTTGAAGAAAAAAATATTTTTTATGAATTTTATACTTTTTTTAATAAAATAAAAGAAGAAATAAAAGAAGATAAATATAATAAATTAAAAGAATTATATAAAATTTATAAAAAATATTATTTAGATAAAAAAATAAATGAATTTATTTTAAAAAATAAAGATACAAAAGATGAAAAAAAAATAGTTGAAATTATAAATTTATTATCATCATTAAAAAAAGATTTAACAAAATTTAAAGATAATAAAACTTTTATATTTAATATTATATCTAAAAATACAAATATTAATAATGATATAATAGAGAATTATACTTTAAAAGATTTTTTTGATTATTTAGAAATATTATATAAAGATTTTGTTGATTTAATTGAAAATTTTGCTTTATCATTTAAAGAACAAATAACTTATTTTAATAAAAATAGAAAATATTTTGAAAAAGAATATAAATTAACAGAAGAAAATAAATATATAGAAGATTTTGATATAAAGGAATTAAGAAAAGAAAAAAGAATTAAAGATGTATATAAAGAAAGTCAAACTTTAATTAATAAATATATATCAGATGATGATGATGAAGATAATAGATATAAAAAAGTTAAAGAATTAGATTTAGATAATAAAAATGAATTAAAAATTAAATTAGCAAAATTTATACCATTATTGGATACAAATAATGGTTCTTGGAATGAAGATATATTACGAGATGATGATTATAAAGATGAATTAATAAAATTACAAAAAGATTTTATTAATATATTACAAATAATTGATCCTAATAAAATTGAAATAAAAACAGATTTTTTTGAATTAAATAGAATTTTTCAACAATTATTATCAATAAATTCTAAAATTACAAATAAAGAAAGAATAACAGAAGAAGATTTAAATTTAATTAAAAATTTTTCTGAAATAACAAAACCAATATTTAATAATGAAAATTATAAAGATAATGATGATTTTAAAACAGAGGTTAAAAAAGTTCAAAATTTATATGAAGAATTAACACAAGAAAATGGAATATTAAGTGATAAAAAAATTAAAGAAATAGAAACAGCTGATGGTGTATTTAGAAAAGATACAATATATTTTGATAGTAATATATCTTTATTTAGAATTGCATTAAAATATATAATAATAATAAGTGTTTTGATATTAATAGGAATTCTTTTAATATCAATAGTATCAATATTAATATTAATTTATGATACTATTATGTATATAATTTCATTATTTGTAAATCCAAATATGACAAAAGCATTTTCAATGGATTATTTAAGTAAAAATATAATAAAATGTTCTAAAAATAATTATAATGATGATAGATATTATATATTAACAGAACAAAAACAAAATTTAATATTATTTAATATAGGTGCGTATACAATATATTTATTATTATTTTATATATTTTTTTATATATTACATGTTTTTTATGCAAATGTTAGTCGAAAATTTTTAAAAGGAAATATTTATGATATAGATAATAAAGGTACTTATTTAATAATAATAGCTATATTAATTATTTATAGTATCATACATTTTGCTATTTATAAAATATTTTTTAAACAATTTATATATATACCTTATAGAGAAATAGATAATAAAGAAATAGAAATTGATAATAAAATAGCAGAATATATATTAATAAAAACACAAAATAATAATAATGAAATAACAATATTAGTTGATGATAATTTTTTTGATATATTATTTGATTTTTCAAGAATAGATGAACTTAATACTATTTTTTTAAATGGTATAAATAGTAATAATGCAGATGGATGTTTAGAACAAAAAATTATTATTTATAATTTATATATGTATTTACGAGAATATGTAACATTTGATAATAATATGCAAAATTATTTTAAAGAATATTGTACTACATTAGGAAATAATAAACCATTATATAAAGGAACAAATAATCATATTACTTTTCTTTCACTTTTAAATAATAATGAAATTAAAATGATAAAAAAATATCATGAAGAATTAGATTTTTATAATAATATATCTAATGAAAATATAGAATATTATAATATATTAAATAAAAATATAGATAAAAAAATAAAAGAAATTAATAGTTATATTATTACTTATAATAAAACAATAATACCATTTTTCTTATCAATATTATATATTTTTATGATATTTATTTTTAATTTTATAGTTGTATATATAATTATTATATATATATTAAAAAGTGATAATTCAAGTCAAGATTTTAATTATTATTTTATATATATGACATATCAAATTAAAACTAATTTCTATGATAAGATATTAAATTGGTTTTTTAAATTATAATTATATAAATTAAAATAAAGAAATAAATGATTATATATTTATTTATATTATTAATATTTATTATTATATTATATTTAAAATCAATAACACGAATAAGATGGAATTTTGATTATTTTATTCAATTAGAAAAACAATGTTTGAAATAAATTTATTATTTTTATTAACTTTGATATATATATATATCAGAATAAAGATCTTTATATTTACTATTAATAAATGTTGGATCATTAGTATTTTCATGTTTAATTAAAATAAAACCTTGTGTTTCTAAATAATTTTTAATATTATTAACTGTATTATGTGCTGTATTTTCATATTGTGTATATTCTGGTTCAGCTGTTATAAATACAACATGTTCAGATAAATAATTTCCTGCACCTAATAATATATCATAATCAGCACCTTGTGCATCAATTTTAATATATTCAATAATTGGAAATCTTTTAAAATCAAATTTATCAAAAAAATGTTTTAATGAATAAACTGGTACATTTGTAATAGATTTAATAGCTCCTAATTTTATATCAATTGGTTTATATAAACTAGAAGTTCCACAATCATCTAACATTTGATAAAATTCTAATGTAGTAGGTTCTAATACATTACTTAATGCTACAGGAATAATACAAAATCTATCTAAATTTTTATTTTCTATACATTCACCATGATATATATTTCTTTTTATTATATTTCCATTTTTAATACATTCAACTGTTTCTGGATTTGGTTCAAAACCAAATACATATAAATCATCATTATATTTTAACCAATTTTGAGATTGTGGAGCATTATAAGATAATCCAATATCAATTTTAATTCTTTTAATATTATCAGGTATTATTTTAATATATTTATCCATTATTAAATAAAATAAATGATTTCTTATATATTATTGTTAATAATATAATGTAAATATAAAAAATAAGATTAAAAAATAGAAATATGGAATTATATAAAATTAGATATAATTTATATGATTATTTAGTAGAAAATAATAGTATATTTGAATATACATATAATGATATAAATACATATAAATATTTTTTAATTTGTATTTTCATAATATTTGATTTAATTATTATAATTAATTATAAAAATATTACATTTATTTCTATATCTTTTTTAATAATAGGATCTATATTAATATATTATCTTTTATTATTTGATAAAAAAATTAATAATATATTAGAAGATGAAGATTTTAAAAATTATATAAATTTATTTAAATTATTTAATAAAATTTTTATAGAAAGCTATAATATTAATAATATTTCTACATCTATTAAATCTATAGATAATAGTAATATAAAATCATTAAATGATATTATAAAATATTATCAACAACTTTATCAGAATTATAATAATAATAGTTTATAATAAATAAAATAATATTTTATAATAATAATGTCATTATCTCAAATAAATACTAATAGTTTTTTTAGTAATAAAAAAACTATTTTAGATTATAATACTATAGAAACTACTAATATTGATGAACTTATTATTATTGATAATATTATAACATCTAGTTCAATATTACAAGAAGTTTATAATGATAATAATTATTATTATCTTAATTATACTCAAAATGGTACAATTATATTTAATGAAAATATTTATTGTGATATTTTTATGATTGGTGGTGGTGGTGCTGGTGGTTTTAATCATGGTGGTGGTGGTGGTGCTGGTGCATATCTTACATCAAATTATACATTTTTAGCAGGAGTAACATATAATATAACTATTGGTAAGGGAGGAATAGCACAACAATCATTAAATACTCTAGGTACTAATGGACAACCGACAATAATAACTAAAGCATCAGATAGTTCTATTATTTTTCAAGTAAATGGTGGAGGTAATGGTGGTGGTGGTAATAATATAGAAGGTTCATCAGGTGGATGTGGTGGAGGTGGTATTGGTTGGAATGAAAATGTAGGTTCTCCTAGTTATTTAGGAGGATCATCAATAACTTCAAATGGAATAGGTTTTGCTGGTGGAAATGGTGGAAGAAGTTATAATACTAATTATTTTATGGGTGGA
>Ga0114964_10000779_pt1 | contig 23869 bp, 19 predicted proteins | sample C_131016_MF_Meta_FD_92638 | JGI IMG/M metagenome (GOLD analysis project Ga0114964, IMG submission 92638) | Freshwater microbial communities from Lake Croche, Canada to study carbon cycling - C_131016_MF_MetaG | ecosystem: Environmental > Aquatic > Freshwater > Lake | place: Lake Croche, Canada...
AATGTCATCATAAATTACTATACTATATTATATTTTATATAAATATAGAAATAGTAATTACTTAAGAAATTATTGCAATACCAGGAGTTGTTGTTGTCGCAGCAACTGGCACAGGACCTGCAGTCCCTACTACTACTTGACCTGGAGTTACTGTTACTGTAGCTGATTTAATGTAAGAATCTATGGCAGTTGCTAAAGCTTTAGCTAAATCTTGTTGAGCAGTTGCCATATCAGTTTCAGCATTTGACATTTTTTGAAATGCTGTTAATATTTGCAATTCTAAAACTGGTTTAATTAAAGGCATATTAGTTATCTTTTACAGGCCCGCCAGTAATCCAAGCATCGCAAGTTCTAGAACCAGCACATTTGAATTTGTGCATTGTGCAATATCCTAATTTTCCAGCATCTATAGTATCCCAAGCTAAATCATCATTTTGCGGTTTTTCATTATTTATTTTAGCATTTTCAGAATCATCGCTTTCATTAACTGACACTTCTTTTTCTCCAGAAGATAATCCTTTTTCAATGCAATTTAAAATTTTTGAAGTAATATTAAACGCTGCGCATGAATTACATCTAGCCGATTTAGCTTCTTCAATTGAATCTAATTTCCATCTTTCAGCTTTTTCTTTCCAAAATTTAATGTTTGGATTGTTAGGATTCAATGGCCCATATCCATATCTATCAATAGCAATTTGCCTATGCTTTAAATTGACTTCAATGTTTTGAGTAGCTACTGGGCATTTTATAGCTTCTTCTTTTATTAAATGTATTAACTTTATCATTTTATTTATAATATTTAATTTACCAAGCTTTGCAGCTCCAATAATTTGCTTTCCAATGAGGCCCTGGGTTTTCACAATGATGTCTAGCTCTATATGATTTTCTTCGGGCCGGAATTGATTTTTTAATTCTCATATTTGGATCCCCAAATCCTACTTTAACTATATTGCCTTTTTCATTTTTAACGTATACTGCACGTTTTCTAGGACCTCCGGGAGTATAAAACGGCTTATTTAATTTTACTTTTCTTCCTTTATATTCAGCTTCAATTATTGGCGTGATATCTTTTTTTTTAGATTCAATATAAAGTTCTGAAGAAGATGCTTTAGGCTGTTTCATTTTTTTATCATAATTGCCCATGTTAATTCCTTTTTGCTGAGCTTTACTTCCAAAAGCCATATCTTTTAGTTCTTTTTCAGATTGTCTAAAATCTTCAATTTCATTTTCAAACCAACCTGCTGCAATTGCTGCATTGTTCATTGCTTGAGCAACATCATCTTGGTCTGCATCTGGAAATTTTTCAAACCCTAATTCATAAAATTCATCCCAGTCATTGTCATCAACTAGCGATTCTAATTTTTTTTTATTTGATTTAAAAAATTTTTCAACTTCGCTAGTTAACGAAACTTCATCATTTTCATGTAAATTTATTGATTCTTTGACAATTTTACGAACTGCCATTCTAACAACATGCTCTTGAATTTTATGATCTAATAAATCATAAATATCTCCAGGTTCATTTGAGAGAATTTTATGAAACATTTTATCGGCCATATCAGCTTCAAATTCAGCTTGTTTTAATTTTTTTGCTTGAGCAATTAACGCAGGCTTTATTTTTTCTTTTTTAATTGGATCTGTTGAATTGACAAACGATGATTTAAGAGCAAGCATTTTAGCTTCTTCTTCTTGCATTGCTAACATTTTTATTTGCAATGTTTCTGTTGCTTTTTTTAATTCTTTTGAAATAGTTGGTGTCATTATATATTATTTTTATTGATAATGTGTCATTAGTACTCCGCCCATTGCTGAAGCGTGATTTGAAATGTGATTTATAGATTCTGCATCTAATTTAGTTTTTTGTTTGGTAAATCCTACTCCTAAAAATCCAATAAATTTATTGTCTATTGTTTTAATAGCAAAAAAATAACCTGATTTACAATTATGTTCTTCTGCAACATATTTTAATCCAAATGTAGCAATTGCAGTGCTACTGAAATCAGAAATTTTAATTACGTCATTTTCTAGCAATTCATTAATTGACTTTGAAAATAAATTAACTGGTATATTTTGAAAATTAGATTGAATTGAAGATACTCCAACTGTTACAGTTTCGTAAAATATAGAAAATTTTGCTATTGATTTACCTGTTGGATAAAAATGACCGCCGTTATGAAATTGTGCAACCCAAACTCGATCAGCTTTGAATTCATCTTTGATTCCTTCTATTTTAGCTGTTATTAATTTTGAAATTTCTAAAGTATTTTCAATTGTATCAATTGATTTCTTTTTTCTTTCTATGAAAGTTTTTACTAATATTACTAATACAGGGCCTGCAACTCCAGTTAAAAATGCAACTATAATTGTTTCTAACGACTGCGTCATAATTTATAATTTTAAGGTTTTTTTAATTTATTGATAAAATTTTCTTTGAACATTTTAAATTCATTTTCAATTTTTTCAGCCATTTCATCTCCTGACAATCCGCCATTCCATTTTTCAGAAGTCCCATCAACATTAATGTAAGCCAATGGATTTCTAAACGCAGCTGCTAATTCAATAGCTTCTTGTTCAGCTTCTTTTAACCAAGCTTCTGCATTTTTTAACATTTTTTCTTTTTCGTATTCTTCAAATTTCCCTTCAATACGCAAATCATGTTCAAATGCAACTTGACAGTCAAAACAATGACCTTCTAATTTCCAAAACTTTTCATCTAATCTAGGATTATCCATTGGTTCTTTACATTTTGGGCAATGTGAAGGCATTCTAGAAGCTGCGATAAGCGAACGAATTTCATCCATCTTACCTTTTTTAATTTTAAATCCTTCTCTTTGCTCACATTCAATTCCGTCAGCGTCAGTCCAAACTTCACCTACTGCATGAATTTCTTGAGTATTTTTAGTGTTAGCAAATCTAACTGTTTGTTTAGTTTGCATTCTGTGAGTGCCATCAAGCATTTTTTTAATGGCATCTATATTACGTAACTTTGTACTCATTGTTTATTATTTATAAATAAATATGTTACTTTTTAAAAGACGATGCTAAATTTATAAATTTACAGTTATCAAAATGATATCTATACATATTATTAATTCCTCCGGCTTTATCACAATGCGGGCATAATACAATTTCTCGTTTTTTACCAATTAATTTTAATACATGCTCTATTGATTTTTTCTTTCCTTTCATAGATTTAGATATTTTAGAACATCTTAAAGGATCTTTAGAATGTAAACGCACAGATTCTAATCTATCTCCTGTATATTTAATTCCTTTATTCCATGGAATTTGTCCTTTATTAGCATCAGATAGTTTCTGTTTTGTTTCAGCTGTCATAATTATGCCAGTACGTAAAATTTTAAGATTTTTAGCATGTAATTCTTTAGATTCTTGATATGTCTTGGAATTTGGAATATATCTATTAACTCATTGTTTTCTTTGATTGCACATTCCCCAAAATGCAGCAGTAATACTAACATTTTCAGGATATAATCTAGCTAGTAACCAATGACATAGAAAGTGCTCTCTCCCTGTTAATAAAACTAAATTAGAATGTTCATTAGTACCTCCCATACATTTAGGAATAATATGATGTGACTCATAATATATTTCAATACTTTTTTTCCTAATATCAGCCTTTGCTTTTTCTATTAATTGATCGTATATTTTTTTATAGTTCATAACACTTTAAATTATTTTTTAAATGATGAACTCATGCCTTTAATTATAAAAGATCCAGTAATTTTAAATGGTTTTTTAGAAATTTTAGGATCGCGAATTACAATACCTTCATGATCTGATACAGGCCCTAGTGGAGAATTTAATTTTTCTAAAATAGCATCTCCTAGCTTCATAGTAGCCATGTAAGTAACAAATCCATCTACAGCAGCTTTGTAATCTTTAGGATCTGCAATATATTCTGACAATGGAGTGCCTTCTGAAATTTTAATTAACACGTCTTTTGATAATGCAGAAATTCTCTTACCATCAACAGTTTTAATTTCATTATCTGGAATAGTTGTTTGAGCTAACCATTGAGAAAGAGTTTTAGTTTCTTTTTTATTTCCGTAATTAACTGTATATTTTTTATTTAATGCTCCTGTTAAATCTGGGTCTCCATCTAATGTAGTTGGAATAGAACCTAAAACTTCATATCCTTTTTCAGCTGCAGCTGGAACTAAATTATTTAATAAATCTTGTAAAGCTGGTTTAGAATACTTAATTTCTTTAGTAGCTCGTCTTTTTGGAGTTACTTGCTCAATTTCTAATAAACCATGTACTGCTAAGAAATTTTTATTATAAGACAATACGTTAGTCGAACCAGCTACGTATTCTAAGTTAAACATGATATTTGGATTATCCCAAAGACCTAATTTTTTAAGAGCTGGAGTAATTGAAGATAAAGATTCATTGAAAATATCTAATACAGTGCCGCCTACTTTAATCATTCCATGTCCAGCACCAAACCGATCTTCTAATTCTGCTTTGGTAATACCTTTTACATCTAAAGGTTTATTAGAACCTCTATCCATTACAAAGACTTTTTTACCATCTAATGTAATTAAACGAATAGAAGCATTTACTCCATCAATTTTAACAGACGCAGGGCTTTTTTTTAAATATTCAACAGATTGAACAAAAACTTTAACTAAATCTTTACCTGTTTGTACTCCTTCAATATTGAACAGATGCTGCATATGCCCCCCTGCCCCTCCTTCGTTAATTAACAATTCATTAATATCTTCTTGAGTTGGCATTTTTACACCGTATACTGTTTTAGGAAATTCATTAAAATCATATACAAATGGTTTTCCTGTATTATTTTTTAAAAATTTTTTAAGTTTTATCATTTTTTTGTCGTGTTGTTTTTGTTGTTCAAACGACATATATCCTTCTGAAGTTATATCGTAATTTACCAAATCTATTTCTGGTAAATTTAAAGACTCGCTCCACCATTCTTTAGTGAAAAATGAAGTTTGATTTTCAGATACACTGTCAGTTAAATTTTTTTGTTTCATAATATTTGCAATAAATGAAGATTTAGATTCTGTCAAACCTTCTAATCTATCAAATATCATTTTAGCTGTTTTTTCATTATACCATCCAAATGCAGCTTTGAATAATTTAATTCTTTGATCTCTAGTAACTGAATTATCTCCTAACGCATTTCGCAATGTAGTTCCTGACATTTCTCCATATCCTGGAATATTCATTGAAATATGAGGTGCTACAATTAAATACCCATGTTTATCAAATCCTTGTAAATTGCTTTTATTTTTAGCGTATTCTTGAAAATATGAATCGCTGCCATCTTTCTTTTTACCTATTTTAAATCTAGGATCTTCTTTCATATCTTTTGCTCCCACCATAAATACTAAAGCAGTGTCTTCTGGATTCAGATGCGTGGTAATCTCCTCTGCTTTATATGGATTTTTTACCTGTACAAGCCTGTCAGCAAGACCGTAATTACTTATGATGTCGTGTTTATCTTTGAAAGAAAATGGCGATTTTACTGGGTCTATGACGTTTGAAGTTACTATGTAACAATTGTGAGCCCCAAATTGTTTTTCTAACCACTTAAATGCTTCTGCATGATGTTTTCCAAATGGCTGAAATCGGCCTGGATATAATGCTATTATATTTTTAATCATTTATTTTATAGTATTATGAAAGTGATGCTGATTTCCATACAGTTCCATTGTGAATGTATAATTTATTTGAATTTACATCGAAATATAAAGATCCTGTTACTGCAATTGACGATGTTGTTGGAATTATCGTAGCAGTTACTTTTGAAATAATATTTCCAGTTCCATCATACAACAATCCAGAAGATGAAACTTGCACCAAACTTTGATATGATTGTGATATATACTGATTTGATAAATTTTGTATTGCCATTTTATCTTTTCTTTGTAATAAATATAATGATAAAAATTAAATAAGATTAAAATTACAAACCATTATCCATTAATATTAGGATAGTCATTAGCAATTAAATTAGTCCCTGAAGAAGCGTTTGAGGCTAAAAGTCTACTTGACATTACACTGAAATTTGCAAATTTAGCTCGAAATGTAAAATCTGTCCCTGGAGGTACGCTTGTATTATACATTTTAAAAAATGCATAGTCTAAATCAATTGTATTTATTAAATCTTGCGAACCGCTAGGAATATTAATAACAGCTTTAAATGGAATCATTGTTGATATAGCGCCTGATACAGCTGATTGTGGTATAGTAGCTGTAGATGCGACGTTATAATTAGTTGAATTATATGTTACATTACTAGATCCAGAATTCATTGTGCCAGAAACTGCATTTACAAATCCATAGTCTCCTGAAGCCGATTCAACATTTCCAGATAATCCAAAATGTTCGTAAGATGAAGTTACTGGTCTCCAAACTGAAAATCTTAAAGCTAATACTACATTAACATCATCATTGATACTTCCTGTAGTATATTTATCTACATATACATTTCCAAATATAGTAATAGTATTTTCAAATGGAAGAGAATAATATGATAAATCTGAAATTATTGGTTGATATGCTAGCCATGAATTAGATCTAGGAGCTATTGCCGAGCCTGAATTTAATACATTTCTAGCGTTTGGCTGTGTAAATGGCGCTGTATATGATTGTATATATGCTGTATTTAAAATTTCGCTGCTAGCTGAAATTACGGAAATTGTATCTGTTTGATGATATATTATACGACCAATGTTTTTACCGTCTGTTAATCCAATAGCGGTATTCATCATAAATTGTGAATGAGTGTCGTCTGAACCAGTAACAGCAATAAATGCTGAAGCAGTGACGTTTCCTGTAGGGTCTAAATGAAAATAAGTTTTAGTTTGATCTGCATTGTAATTTTTAATTTCTAAATTGTTATTTGATGAACTTAAAAATACATTGTCATTTCCGATAAAAAATTTACTAGTTCGAATATCTAATAAACCTGACCCTGAAGTTGTATATTTGAAATAAGATCCTGTATTAGCATACAATTCTAAACCAACGCCACTGTAATTTTCTGAAGCTCCTAATAACGATTGCACTGATCCTGAATACATTACAAATCCAGGATTTGCATTTGTAAATCCTGTATATCCTATGCTTCGAATCATTGAAGCTGAACCTTTTCCTGAAATGTGCACTCCAGTTCCAGAAGCCCCAGCTACATATAAAGATCCTGTTAATAAGTTATCATCTCCTCCAATATATGTATTTCCACCTAAAAATAAATTATTTAAAGATTCTACAACTTGCTTCGAAGCTAGACCTTCAGGATTAATAAATTCAAATTTAAAATCTAATTTATCATTTCGTTGTATAGTTGGTAAATAAAATGAAGCTGATACTACATCAACATTAAATCCAAATTCCGTTGCTTGTTTTGTTATGTCTGTTTCATTGGAAAGAATATATTCTCCAATTCCAGAACTTCTATAATATGAGCGAATTTTAGCGACTTCTCCTGTTTGAGGTTGCAAATTACTAAAAAATACTATAGCTGTATTATTTGAATTTTGTGTAATTTCTGGTGAATTAGAAGCTGATACTTCAAAATTAATACTAGCGCTAGAAAATCTAGCGTATGAAGGAATGTATGTCGAATTGCTGTTAGGTATTGAAAATTGCAATGGAGAATCTAACACAATAATACCAGATCCATTGAATTTTGAAACTTTAATTAATTTAGATTCGCTTACAGCATATGAACTTAACGGAATTGCATTTGATATATTAGACGAATTAAGCGTTGCATTTCCAGTTACTAAATCAGTTCTAAACCCAATTGGAGTTAATGATGAAGTGACAAGTACTGGCGTATTATTGTAATAATAATAATCTATGTTGTAGTAAGAACTGCTATTGTATTTTAATCCTCCGTTATATGATAAATTTGTGTATGAGCTTGTAGATGGAGTTATAGTAACTTCAGGAAGTTTATTAAAAATAATTTCAGCATCATTTCGTTTAGATGCATTTATATAAATAGGAGCAATCCATCGTAAATTAATTTTTGAAGTATTTAAAAATTTACCATTAATGTCATTTCTAATAGTACTACATAAAATAATGTAACCTGTACCTGGGGGAGTTGTCGCATTAACATGCACAGTTACAATAGCTGCATGATCTGCTGATTCTAAATCTAAAGCAGTTTCGTAATATAAAGGTTGACCATTTGAATCTAAAATTTCAATATATACATAACTTCCTTCTTTAAATATAGAAGGGTTTCCTTTGAAATGAAATGTATTTTTACCTGCAGTAAATTCTTTTGGTAATTTTGAAACTCGAAAATAATCTGAAGAATTACTGGTAGTATCTTCTATTAAAACATTTAAATCAGCTAATCCTTGATAAGTTAGTTCATTAGTTAATAAATCATAATTAACTGGCATTTGATATCTATTTTAAATAAATATCTAAACGTAATAGATTTTAGAACTTGTATTGTTTTTAGTAATTTCAATCAATTTATCTACTATATCTTTCATTGAATCGATATGTGATATAACTAACATAAATGAAAATTGAGTTTTTAAATAATCAAATAAATTAAATATTGAATTTAAGTTATCAGAATCAAGTACTCCGAAACCTTCGTCAATAGCTAGGAAATTAGGTCTAGGCAATGAAGACACGTTTATCAATGCAGTTCTAATAGCTAAAGATGATATGAATTTTTCCATACCAGATGTTAATTCAATTGACCAAAAATTGTCTTGATCATATACGATATAACAATTGATATTTTTGCCATCCATTTCAAGCATTAATTGAAATTCAACTAACTGACTTAGTATGTTGTTAATTTCCTGTTCGATAAATGGAACTGCAGTTGTAATTAAATCGTAAGGAACTCCATCTCTATTAACTGCCTGTAAATAATATTCATAAAACTTATACTGCTTTGTTAAGTCTTTTAATTTGATAATAGACTCTTCAGCTTTTTCTTTTAATTTTTCAGCAACTAACATATTTGAGTGACATGATAAAATTTGATCATTTAAAATACTCAAATCTTCTTTTAATTTAGACACATCATCATTCAAATTGTTAATAACAGCTTTAATTGTTTTATTTTCTTTAATAGCAGCTTCTTTTTTAAAGTATTCACTGATTTGATGTTCTACTTCAGCTAACTTAGCAGCTAACTGATGCGGTTTAGAATTAATTTGATGTAAATTAGATTCGATAGAAGACTTTTCAATTTCTTTTGAATGAATATCTTTCTGCAACTTATTATAATCTTCCTTTTCTCTTAAAGAAGGAGCTAATTCAGCAATTTTTTCTTTAACTACATTTAATTTATCTACAATTTCTTGAGCAGACTTTTTATCTTCTTCAATTGAAGCTTTAGTAGCTATAGCATCTTTTACAAATACATTATTCATGCAAAATATACAATTTTCATCATATTCTAAATCATTAAGTTTTTCCATCTTTTCCAACTTATGACTTACTTCTGCTTTGAGTTTTGCTACTTGCCCAACTAAAGTTTTTTCAGAATCTTTAACAGCATCTAAAACATTAATTTGTGCTTGAATTTTAGAAATATTATATTTTGCCAATTCAAATTTCAATACAGATATAGTATCTTCAACTTCAATTAATTCTTCTTTTCTGTTAGTAGAGTCTTCATTTAATGAAACAATCAACTTTTCAACTTTAGATTTTAATTCATTTAATGAATCTATATTTTCAATTGAAACATCAATAGGAACTAAATCTGAAGTCAATGATAAAATCTTATCATTTATATTGTTAATTTTTAACTCTAACTCTGCTTTATCAAATTGATAATCTTTATGTTCTCTAGAATATGTGTCAATGTCTGTATTAGCCTGTGCTAATTGAGTACCAAAGTCTTGTCTCTGATACTCTTTAACTAAAGTAGCTACTTCTTTAATATCATCGTTTGCAATTTTATATAAATCTTCAAATATATTAATATCTAAAAATTGAGCTAGCAAATCTTTACGATCTTTTTGAGCCATATCAATAAATCCAGAATTATTGTTTTGTACTGACAATGCAGTTAAAACAAAATCTTCATAGGTTCCTAGCAATTGTCTAATATGGTCGTTTGTCTCACTTCTTTCTTTACCATTTAGCGATTCTTTATTTCCTAAATCATCTACAGAATAAAAATCTACATCAACTCGAACATGGTTACCTCTTCCTTTAGTTCCTTTTTTTTCAATAAAATAATTTTTACTATCCAATTCAAAGTTAAATATACATTTGAATGAATCAGATTTATTATTCATTACAGAGGCAGCTTTAGAAGTTCTACCACATTTGTCAAATATACAATATGTAATAGAATCTAACATTGTTGACTTGCCTGAAGCGTTTGGAGCAAATATTCCATACACCCCTTTCATATTTGTAAAGTCAATTACATTGTCAGTGCCATAACTAAACATATTTGAAAATTCAAATCGTTTTGGAATCCAAGATACATTTCGATTTACTTCTAAATTAGGAAGGCTTGAATTAACTGTTCTATTTACATGACGAACGCCATCTAACATTTCGTCATCTAATGCAAATTTATTTTCTAAATATTTTGAAATTAATTCATTTTGATATTCAACATCACGAACATCACCAATATTAATTTTTTGTACTCTAGATTTATTAACAGTAAAATCATTTATTTTTTGAATTGTAAATTCTTCAATATTAAATTTAGTTTTAATGTCTGCGACTATCGCTTTTAAGTCGGCAGGATCTGTATTTTGAACTTTAATTCGAAGTCGTATTGTTTTATTTTCTAAAGAAACTGGAATTGGATTGAAATTTTTATTATCAATTTCCAATGTATAGTAACAAACATTGTTTTCAATTTCCACAAATTCTGCTTGACAAGTTTTTGTATCCCATACTAACATTCCATGAATTAAAGCTTCTGCATAATTTTGTTGTATAAGACTGCCGCTATATTTTATAGCTGGTTTTATATGTTTTATTTTTTTAGTAGTTAATTTACTTTCATTAACTACTAATTCTTCACATGAATATTCTTGTAATGTTTGATTAGGTTTATGTATATCCCCTAACATACAAATCGAATATCCAGCAAATGTATCAACATCAACATTATCATTTACTAATTTAAACCCAATATCAGTTATTGCATTATTTACAGCTCCATGATGCAGTGCAATTTTAAAATCTCCTTCAAACGAACTTGCTTTTATAAAATCTTTAGGTTTATCAAAAACAGACATAACTACAAAATGTTTGTCAGCTAAATGATATATACCAGAATCTTTAAGATAATGAAGATTTGGGTGATTTAAAGCATTAACAATTGGAGTTAAAGCATCTAATCTAGATTTATTGTTTAAATTACAATCGTGATTTCCAGTAATTAAAATAGTAGGAGCTATGTCAGAAAACATTTTAAAAAATTCCTGTACAGACTGCACTAATTCAGGAGTCATGTCTGTTTTAGCATGCACAATATCTCCTCCTAAAAAAATAATATCATTTGGGCCTTTAGTGCGTTTTATTTCATCTGCAGTACGCTGAAATACTATTTGATATTCAGCATGACGTTTTAAATTTCTAATATGTATATCGCTGATATGATATATTTTATCAATGGTATCTATTCCAATATTAATTCGCTTCATTATCTAAATAATTTATACTCAATAAATTTACTAAAAGTTAACGGCTGAGTTTCCTTAATTAACTTACACATTTTTTCAAATCCTATTTCAGCAGGATCTTTTTCTTTTAAATCTACAAAATACACTTCCACTCCATTATTCATAAAATATTCTGCATGATCTAAAGCTTGCTTTTGGGCATCTTTATCTAAACAAATATATAATTGACTAACTTTATTTTCAATAATTTTTTTACGTAAATCTTCTGAAATTGTTTTTCCAAATAATGGAATTGCATTTCTTCTAACTGCAATAGCATCAAACGCGCCTTCTACTAAAACTAATGGAAGTGACCAGTTAATAAATAATTCAAATCCTACACAATTTTTAGAAACTTCAGGATTTTTATGTTTAAATGTTTCTGCGTCGTAATAAGCTCTTCCTACAAAATAATTCAACTTACCAGTTTCATCATACGAAGGAATTATAATTTTTTTAGCATATTCTCCTGATTCACAATATCCAATATTATACTTTACAATTTCTGAAAGTGTTATTTTTCGCTTTGCTCTTAAATAATGTATTGCATTTTTATATTCAATAGATTCAGAATTTTTATATAGCGGAATGTACTCTTTAGGCAGGTCTATTACTGTCATACCTTGAAAGTTACTGTCAAATTGACTGCTACTATATTTTGGCTGGATGGAAAGTATTTTATAAAGTTCAGCTATTTTATCGCGACTTACATTTAATGACTTAAACAGCGAAGTTAATTTTTTACCAGCTTTACTGCAAGTCCAACAATGCCATGGATTTTCTGATTTATTATTTGTTATAAGCTGTACTTCTAATTTTCTTTTGTTATGATGACAAAAAGGACAAAAAAATGCTATATTATTTCTATTTGTAATTTTTCCTTTACCTAGTACACTTTCTATTAATTGCGTTAATCTAGTATCTATCATGCATTAAATATAAGATAATTTTTTGAATTTTCAAAAATTATTTTACTCGTCAAGCCATTCTTGCGGAATTATTTTTTCTGCCCACTTAAATCCATGCTTTTCTGCCCACATACTGTATGTAGTCTTTGAATTTTTATTAAATTTAGCATTTGCGTTTTGAAATAAAAACCGTATATCAAGTTCTGGATGTTGGTTTTTAATTAACAAGTGTTTTTTCTTATCATTTAATAAGAGGCGGCCTTTAGTTTCCACAAATATACCATTTGGTAATTTGAAATCAGGATGATATTTATGTTTAGTTTCCGGTTTGATATATTCAATAATGTGCTGTTCATATTCACCGTCAATTCCTTGACTTTTAAGAGAAGCGTCAATATCCATTTCTAAACCACTACGAAATCCGTATTTAGCTGCTACAGCTTTTTTGCTATATGTTTTTTTTCTTGCCATTTTATTTTTTAGTTTAAATGTCAAAACGAATAATAATATTAGTATCAACATTATCTCGTTTTTGAATTGGAGTTCCTAATTTACCTACAACTAACAATTGACCTGCGTCGTTATATAATCCTACTGTCGTAATATATGGAGCAAATGAATCATTTAAAACAATGCTTTTTGGTATTTGTGAATTTACATCGTTATTTAATCTAATAGTTGGATTTGCAGTAAAATTAAACTCATCATCTTTTAATTTACATACATATTCGTGCTCGTATAAAGTTACTGTAGAATTAAATTCTAAGCTAAATTTAGAATTGTCAAAATAATTTGTAGGTGTTAATCCAGTATTTTTATCGTATATAAAATTATTAAATGTTGCAGAAGACCCTGTAGAACTATATTTAGGTCTAGGATCTGAAATTACTATTAATCCATGTTCATAAAATACATTTCCAACGACATTAGTGTTTGTAGTCATTGAAAATGAGCCAGTGTCTGCTAACTGATTAATTTCATTTTGCGTTAATCCTTTATTAAAAATAAAAAATTCATCAAATGTTCCTTTAAAAGAATTATATCCATTTCCATTTGAGTCTAATCCTAACGAACCTATAAATAAATCAGAATTGTTGTAAAAATTGCCATCAGATGGTAATGTAGCTTGATTTACTAAAGCCCCTCCAATGTACAATTGAAATATTGAGCCTGTTTTTTGTAATACTACATGATTTTCTGTGTTAGTTGTAAACGTTCCACTTACAATAGTTATTTTATTTCCATTGGAATTTTTACAATATATTTGATTAGCAGGAATTCCGCTCCCGCTAGGAAAATAAATATCAAATGGATATTGACTTGAATTATAGTTTACATCACCAGTATATACTTTTTTGTCAACCATATATTGGCCATTACCTGTAGTTCGTTTTGAAATTACTTGCTGAATTTCAGGAAAATTTGAATATTTTCCAATCCAAAATGACAATGCAAAATCATCAGTTTGTTTAAAATTAAATGAATCGTCATTTGGAATTCTAATGTAAGATGCTGTAGTAAAAAATGCATCATTACCCCAATTAAATATAGATCCTATAGATGATGTATAGTAATTATTTAAAAATGAAAAATTATTAATCCATGGATTACCTTTTGCAGTTAAATTAGGATTAATTGAATCAATTTGAAATTCAATTAAATTTCCTGGTTGCTGTGAACTTGTTAAATTAAAATTTGCTGCGTAATTAGAGCAATATGTCATTGAATCAAATCCTAAATGTAGCACTTCTTTAGAAATAGAACTGCTTAAAGCAGTGTCAATTAAATTTCCCTTTCCATCGTCTATTAATGACATTGAAATTGCATTTAATGAAATATTTCTGTAATTCAATTTAACTGATCCTGGTTTAATAGATTCTCCAAATTTTCTTTGAGGTATCGAATAAACCATAGCTTCATTGAACAAAGTTCTTTTAATGGCATATGGATCAGCATAACCAAACGTTTCTGACGGTTTACCAGCTCGTTTATAATATAAATGATTTAAACTGTGCCAAATAACTGAGGCTTCTTTATTATTTGCGTTATTAATTAATAACGACCCTGAATCTAAAAAAGTTTGCCAAGTGTCAAGTGTAACTTTATTTCCTGAATATACATTTTGATTAGGTTTTAATGCGTATAGTAAATCTATTCCATCATTTTGTAAACTGCCTGTATTAGTATATTTCCATGACTTGTAAACTTTAAATGGCGTAATTGTTTGATCTTGCCCATTAATTCTTTTAAATACTCCCGGCTTTCCCATATATAGTAGATAGGCTCTTTAATATAAATATCAAAGAGCCTAAATATTGTTTAATTTTAAAATTTATCAAAAATCTAATTTTACTTTCACCAAAGCTTCATTATTAAATGATTTTTGTACTGGTTGACTTAATTTTGCAACTGCTAGCAATTCTTGACGATCATTATACATACCAATTGTCGTAATGTATACTTTTGGATCTCCAATAAATGTTGGCTGTGCAAATTCTCCCACTGATCCTGTAACGAATGAAGGATTATTTGAAAAATTATATTCGCCATTTTTAATTCTTACAAAATAATGAGTTGAAGTTACTGTTTCTTCATTTCTAGCTTGAAATGCGTTAGTCGATGCATTAAGTGACATTGCGCCTGAAATTGACGTAAATAATTTCCAAGCGTTATCGCCGGCTATATTAGATCCTGTTACTGAATTAAATGAAGCTGATGCATCAAACGCATTTCCATTGAAAATCATAATACCCATATCAGGATAAACCAATCCATAGTATTTAGGAGCAGTTGCATTATAAACACCGCCGGTAATTGAACCTGATACGATATTATATACTCTACCTGCTGAAGTCAAATTAGTTTGTTGAGTTTGGCCTGAATCATCTATTAAAGAAATTACTTTATTAGAATTTGCAACTGTAACATTAGATCCTGTAAATGAATTATTAGGATATGATCCTCCACGCAATTCAGCTACAGACAATTGCCAATTACCTGGATCTAATTTATCTTTGATACGAGCTCTATTAAAATTAAGAGCGTAAATTTCTGTGGAATTTTCTCCATTCCCAAAAGTAAATGTAGTGTCTCCAGGTTCTAACAACAATAATTTATATTGAGAATAAATTGCTCGAGAAGGCGAATCGTTTAGTGTGCCAGCTGCTGATGAACCTGAACCATATTGATGTCCCCATGCTATTGAAAATTGAGGTTCTGCTGTTGCAGATGTATTATTAAAAATTTCATAATAATACTGTTTAGATCCGCTAGATTGCATTGAACCTGTATACATTGCTGATATTGAAGCAGCATTTCCAGAAAATAAACCTGTCGTTACGTATGTTTTTTGATTTTCAATTACATCTGTGCTTACATCAAATCTAGTAAATACTCTTCCTGAAGCAGCTATTTGCGACTGTCTTGCTTGAGCTTTAATTATTTCGCTTGCAATTTGCTGAGCCCTAATTTCAACTTCATTTTGAAATTGAAGAGAGCTATTATATGACAATGGTAATGTAGGAGATACTACTTGAACCACGCCATCGACATTAGCTTGTACGTCAAATGGGCTTGTTAATGAAGAAGCTGTTCTGTTTATTATAGCCATATTTTTATTTTATATTATTATTTGTTAATCGTTAGCATTGGTAATTGAAGTCGCTAAAGCCGTTGCTAACTGAGTTTTCTTAACTGTTAAATTAATTGTAGATCTCCCGCCAGTTTCATTTCCTATAATTGTAATAGTAGCAGATACGTCAGAAACTAATTGTTGTTTAGCAACGATATTAAAACTAAATCCAACTGCTGAAATTGTTTGAGCTGCTTCAGCGTCTCCAATAAATCTAGGAACTGTCGGGCTAACTCCTGCAGCTACAGGTGTTGCAACTTGAAGAGTAGCGACGTCCGAATTAGATAAAATTGCTGTATAACCTAAAGTAGCATTTCCAGATGCAAAATTCGTAGTTGTTGGAGTAATTACAAACGTCTGGCCTGGAGAAGTTAATGTGATTGAAGATTGTGGCACTGATATTACTGGAATTCTTGCTGTTTTCTTAGGAAGCGTAACGAGTTTGTATCGCATAACGTTGGATTCGTCTGCAGTTGCTTCAACTAAAGGCATATTTTCTATAATTATTCCGTAATAATCTGATCCTAGAGGATGAGCAGGATTCCATAAATCATAATCAATTTCATCATCTGCTAAAGAAAATTGTGTAATTTTAAATTCATCTTTTCCACGCGCTAGCAATTCCCTACCTTTTTTAGTAAGTATAGCGTCTACGGTAATTGTACTATTGTTTAAATACCCCATATACTGTTTATATTTTTATATAAATATAATTTTTCTTAAAAACTTAAATTTATAATGATTTACTTTGAACTCCTGTCACTGACTGATCAATTGTAGTAATTTGGTTATTTGAAAATACTATTTGATTAGGATTAGTTTTAATTACCTTAACTACAGGCCCGCCATCTACAGTCGAAGGAGAATCAATATTAATTCCAGCGCCTGATAATTTAGATCCATTAAATTTAGAATTTAAGTGGCCTGTAGATTTGTTTAAATTAACTTCAGGATAATTATGATATTGAAATTTAGGTGAGTCGATATGTACTCCATATCCGTATCCAACATAATAATCTGATAATATAATATCTGGTGTATAGCTAAAAAAAGAACTAGTGTAACTTCCATAACCTCCATAACCTCCAGAGTCGACAAGTATTGCTTGAATTAGTTGATTTAGACTATTATATACATATAAATAGTCAGGGTCTGTATCATACGCTCCTAAAAATGTTATTTGATAATTTCCAGGCCCGTTTGGTAAATTTATTGATGCTGATGTTCCGATGTAACTAGCAGTTATATTATTTATCGCGTCCATGTTTGTTGGTATATACGGCAATTTTCCATCTCGCAATTGAAGATCTATTCGACCGTGATTAATTATTCTATTTGAATTTCCATATGGAGCTGTTTTAGTTGATGTTGGATAATATGAACCTGATTCAGTTATTTTGTATTTACCTATATATCTATGTTGCGACCAATGTGTATCTAATATATTAACAGAAGATATTGTTGAAATTAATCCTTGTAAACTTTCATAATTACTGTAAACGTCTGGAGAATATGAAATTGCAGTCCCTTCAATTAAATTATATTCTGAAGCAATATTAAGTTGATATTTTTCAATGTATGCATTTTTAGATAAATCTTCAATTACAGGCTTATTAAGTAATTTAACTTTACTTCTTTCTAAAACGTTTGGTTCAATAACTAAACCTATTATTGAATTAGCTCTTTGAGGAAGAAGTTGTTTAATATACTTAAATAGCGTAAAATCGTATATTTGTAATGCTCTAAAATAAGCTTCAAAATCATTTCGATTGTCATATTTTTTCCAATATTGAATTGCAAAATTATTTAAATCTGTGTAATGATCGCTGTAAACGTCTCCGGGATTTCCAATGTAATCGTCAATTTCAAAATATCCAAATTGATTGAAAATATCTTCATTGATTGCAGTTTGCGGAGAAAAATAAACTCCTAATCGATTTGAATCGATTGAATATCTGTCAAATGATGATTTTTCAATTCGAGTTTTAGTATTTAATCTTTTATTAGAATCTAATGAAGCTGATTCAATTCGAACTTTATTTGTATATAAACTAGATCCTCCTAGAGAAGGAGATGGAGTGTAATACGTTTCTTCAAAAGCATCAAAAATAATTTGCGAACTAGATGAAATTTGATTAAAATAAATTGATCCTGTATTTATAGTTTGGTTAGGATGTGCTGAAATTTGATAATACTGCCCTGAACTACTTTGAATTTGTTGAGAAGTTAATGTAAATCGATTTAATAAATTTTTATATGCGGCATCTCCTTGAGACCCATTCGTATTATTAATTCTGTCAACATTGTATGTATATGATGAAGGAGACGCAGCATGCTCTTCTAACGAATTTGAATTAATTGAGCCAGACCATAATCGAATTTCTTGAAAATGTCCTATAAATTTATTTGAACCAGTAGCAAAATAAATGTTTTCGGAAGTTGTAAATAATCCAGACCCGGTGCTAAAAAATGAACTAGAATTGTATACAGTTTTTCCATATAACGATTTAACTACTTGCAAACTAGCTGAACTATTATGTAAATTAGTTAATGCAATTTGATGCCATGAATTATCAAATATTTCTAAATTATTTAAACTGCCACTTTGACCATTAACAGAATAAGTTAATGTACCTTGATTATCAGTCGACGTTTCTTTAGTTAAAGACAATGTACTTCCAGAAGTTCGTAATATTATGTAAGTAGACCCGGAAGTGTATGTAACAGAATCTTCAGTTTTAAATCGAAATTCTAAAACATCTGGATAAATTACATTGCTGTCTGCATTAATGTAAGATTTTGACGGAATTAATAAACTTGCTGAAATTGAATTCCATGCATAATGATATACGTTATGAACATATTCTGGATATTGATCATTATCAGTGAATGTTGAAGGTCCTCCATATTCTTTAATTGTTAAAATTGTTGAAGGTATTCCAAAGCATGCAAGAAGAGCTTTAATTGATCTAGAAGTTCCTTTTGATTTTAAAATGTAAGGTAAATTATTAACTAATCTTCTCCAAATTTCTTTTGTGTTAGTTTCATCTGATAGCGAATTAATTCCATTTACATCATTTTGAAGTGCGGCTCCATTTTCATCAACACCTAAAGAATATCTCCATAATTCAGAAGAAGATTTTCCATTTAATAAATCAAAGCCCATTGACGATGCTACATGATGCAGTAAATCGTTTGGCATTCCATCTTTAGGATGTTCTTCTCGAGTATGAATTGTCGTTAAATTTTTAATATACGTCCATAAAATATCAAAATGCTGGGCTATCATATTAATAAACAATACGTATTGATCATCTTCAGAATCTTGAATGAAAGATGGTATAGTATTTTGAAGTTTATGTATATTAAATTTATCATATATTGAAGCAATATCTAGTAAATTATTATAATATTCAGTAGCTACATCAGAATTAACAGATTGCTGAATAGAAAAATATTCATATGGATCGGCGTTCCATAGTGATGAAGCAGCTGACCATAATTCATAAGCAGTTGCCCAAGTGTAATTTGCAGTGCTTGTTGATTTAGGCCATGGATTAATTGAGCTAGTTATTCCATATGAACTAGATACATTGTAAAATGTATATAGAGTAGATCCTGTAGTTTCAAAAAATAAATATTTTTCAAAATTATCAAATACGCTGACTACTTTATTTCGCTTTGAATATAAATCAGATAAATTTGCATTAATTGCAGAATTTGAACCGCTAATATTTAATACTGATTGAATTTGGCTAGTATAATATTCAATTAATTCTAATTTGTATTTGAAATTTTTAACTCTTTCTACTGCAGAACTATAATGTATAAAATTATCAAAATATCTATAATCAATATTTAATTGTATTCCAGATAAAGACCCGGAAAAATAATTATCGATAATTTGTTGCGATGTTGAAACGTTTGTAGATAATAAATCGTTCCAAGATTTAAATGATGTTGCTACTGAGCCTCCTTCATATTCATCTAAATTAAAATTTGGACCAGCTAATGTAGTAATAGGTTCTGGTACATGTTTAGGAATAATTAAGACTGAATCTAAAAATGGAGTAAGTATTTCTTCAGAAATAAAAACTTTAGATTTTTTACCATATTTTGCTGGTAACGGTTCGTATAATTTAACAAATATTTCTGGAGTGTCCGTATTTTCAAATTCAAACCGAAAATTAATAATTTGGTACGTTTCATTAAATCCAAAATTTAATATAAATGAATCAAAAATGTCATCTCTTTCTAATTCGGCCCATCGATTTCTTAATCTAATTAATTGCCCTCGCAACTGCATATTAGCTGATTCAACTAATTGCAGTCTTAATTCTCTTCTAGAAGGGGAAATATCTTTTATAAAAAGTTTCTGAGAGTCAAATCCTCCTAATATATTATCAAATAAATTATATACTATTCGATATTGTCCTTTATTAATTCCTAAAGTTTCTAACTCTTTAGATGTATTAATTGCTAAATGTTTATATGCATTTAATTGAGTATCAGTATTAGTATCTTCAATTGTAAATAATGCATTATGATTACCAGTTAAATAAATTCCATCTGGAGTATATACATGTAATTCTAAATTAGCTCTAGTATTTTGTTTAAATGTAATTGAAAAATTTCGAATATCTAAAAGTTGTTGGTCAATAACTTCTAATCTAGATACTTCAGTAGTGCTAGTTGCTTTTAATAAGTCGTTTTGATTTGTATATATTGATAACATTTTATTCTTTTATTACATAGTAAGCGAAGGTGCAATTACATTAGTTGACACTGTATTAATATTATTTATAGCATTATTACTTAATGTGTTTGTATTAGCTTTTACGTCGACACTATTTTTTGTTGAATCGTTTATTGGAGTTATTGCTAAAATTTGAGCTTGCAATGCATTTATTTGATTATTCAATGAATTGATTTTTTGTTTATCAGTATCTCTTCCAGAAGATAAAATTTCTTTATCAGCTTCCAGAGAATTAATTTTAGCTTGCAATGCTTCTAAAGTTGCTGCAATTGTATTTTTTGCAGTAAATTCAGCAAAATCAATATCAATGACTTGGTTAAATTTTGCTTGTGAAATTTTTTTAGTAGCTAAACTAATAAATTTTCGTTTACCTTCTAAATTGTTATTTTTATCAATAATTAATTGGCCTAAAGTATTTAAATCATAAGATTCATATTTAAAACTATTTACTTCAAATATATTAATTTCTTTTGTAAATACTTTTGTAGGATCAAATTCATGTAATTCGTAATTTTTCATCATTTAATTAGTTTATTTAGTAATTTTAAAAATAAAATCGGAAGAACTAAAATATTCAGTTATTCCGTCAATTGTCGATTTAATTTCAAATTTATAAAATCTTTCAGGATACATCATTGTCGAATAAAAATCAAAATAACCTCCATTTGAATTTGCGCTAATTTTAGTCGCTTCGCTATATGGAATAATTATTTGATCGTTATGTGCATCTACAATTTGATAATATGATGAAGTTGGAAGAGCTTTAATAGTAGCAAATACAGAATTTTGTGCAAATACTGGTCTAGGATATTTAGGTCTAGACCCTAATAATATTCTAACTTTGGTATTTCTAGGATGTTCAGATTTAAAATTTCTTGTATAAATTACAGGGGAATCTTCGTATGCAATAGAACTTAATGAGCCTGTAGCGTATGAAAAACTTCCTGTCCAACTAATGTATAATTGAGGTTCAAATACTGTATGAGTGTCTGAAGAATAAAATTGAATATTAGTATTTGGAGAGTTAGAAGCTGTTACAGATGCATTATTTAATGAAACTATAAAACCATTGTTATTTAATGTATTATTTTTCCATCCTTTAACTATATTTGTTACGTCAATATCAACAGCATCATTTGATTTAAAACTAAATGATTGACTTGCAATTGAACTTGTATACCATATACCCCCTCCTTGTAAAGTATTATATGACATTGATTTTCCAGATCCTGATTGACTATTCCATGTTGCGGAACCAGAGCCTTGAGTAGTTATCCAAGTAGCTCCATCTGTCATTGTAGCTGCTAATTCAGTAGTTGGAGATGAATAACCTACTCCATTTGACCAACTAGCTGCTAATGCTTTTGCCTCGATAATATACGTCTGAGGCAATTCAGATTCTTGAACTGTATATAATTTTAAACTAGCAGATATGTCATTGATTGAAATATTATTATTAGATAATATAGAATCTAAATTTGTTATGTCAAATTTAATTAAAGCTCTAGATTCAGTTAAAGTAGATGCAGTTCTAGATTTTCCTATTTCTAGAATTTGATCTAAACCGGTATTTCTATATGGATCGCTTTCGTATATTGTAGTGTCTTGTAGTGCTGGGATTGACCAAATCATATTTAATTATTTTTAAAGTGAAACGACTTTGCCTATTATATCTTTATTTGTAAATTTAATTTCAAAAATTGAAGGATCTAAAGAAGGATAAATTACTCCTGCTTTTGTTGCTGCTGTAATATCATAAACATTTCCAGAATATCCTTGAGTTGAATCATATAAATTAACTATTTTAACTGATGTTACTGATTGCACTCCTTCTACTCTGTCTAATTCTGTGTAAATTTTTGACAATACAATTGGTTGATTTATTTGCCATAATTTACTGTCAAATATAGTTTTTAATTTGTTAATACACATTAATAAAACTTCATTGGAATTGTATTCTGGCAAGGTAATTATTTCAAATTTAACGCCGATATTAATAACATATGCTGTCTTAATATTAACTGCATCGGTTAAGATTCTATATTGATTTATGTAAGTTTTTAAATTTTCTTTTACAGCAGGATTAAGATTTGTTAAATTTCCATTTCCATCATACCCTAACGTATATAAATTAATTGCTAATGGATTTGGAATCATTTCTTGATTATTATCTGGATTAAGTTGCTGATCTTGAATTACATACGCTTTTGCAACTGAACCAAATTTCGAAGGCATTGAATATGCTCTAATTATATAATCTTGCACTGTAATAGTTCTTTGTTGAGCAGCAAAATTTGCCATTGCATTTTGTCTAATTTCTTCAATCGTTTCTTCTGATTTACCTCCTATTGCTGGTGTTGGATTAGTGCAAGCTACAGAAGCTTTTATTTGATTTAATAATGTAAGATCTAATGCTTGAGAATCTATTTGATATTCTATATTAGCTATTGTTTTTAAAGAGTATGACGGTACATTTGATTTAATCCCACCTCCTACAGTATATTTAACTGTTAAAGTTGTATTTGACGGCGCCAAACCATATGATTTCGTATACATAAAGTTTGAAGGATCAATTGGATGATCAAATTGAATTTGTAATCCATTTAATGAAGACCCTACATTATCAGGATTTGGAATAATTTCTTCATCGTTATTATTTGATATTCCAGCTCCAAATTGAATTTCTAAATTTTTATCAGATCTAAATTTAGTAATAAATCGATACGAGGTTTTTTTCAATTTTAAAAGATAAGGTACATCTGTATATTGAGATAATTCAGGATCATTTTGAACGGTATTTGCAATTGTTTCAAATACAGTGTCTTGAGCTAAATACGGCACTTCTGTCCAAGTATTATTGTCAGAATCTGTTATTGAAATTACATCAATAATATCTGAA
>Ga0114964_10000780_pt1 | contig 23859 bp, 34 predicted proteins | sample C_131016_MF_Meta_FD_92638 | JGI IMG/M metagenome (GOLD analysis project Ga0114964, IMG submission 92638) | Freshwater microbial communities from Lake Croche, Canada to study carbon cycling - C_131016_MF_MetaG | ecosystem: Environmental > Aquatic > Freshwater > Lake | place: Lake Croche, Canada...
AATCTCGTCCTTGGTTGCAGTCGTGGTTACAGCAATCATTCATGGCTTTCCCCAATGATCTATTTCCTCTTTCCACAAGTGCAGCATTCCATTGCTCCACTCTGCAAAAGCTAGAATGACATAAGCAAGTACCAATACTGGCAACATACATAGCCCAAAACAAGAGATAACTAATGTTCCTAGTAACCTAGCAATCATTTCTTTTTCTCCTCTTTGGGACCACAGTTAGGACAAGAGTCCGTCATCTTTCCTTTGTAGGTCTTTCCACATTTAGGACATCTAAGCTCATATTCAGGTTGAGGGGGAACCTTCCTCTTTGTTGATTCTGGTGCTGTCTTCATTTTGAATCCTTGTACAGAAGTTCCAATTCCAGTTCCTTTATCCTTTCTTGAGCATTCTGAAGAAAGTGTTGGTAGTCTTTGAGTTGGGCTTCTAGCATCCCAACCATAAAGGGCCACCTCATAGGATCATCCTCCTCGTACAGCCGTGCTGCTGCTGCTTGTGCTGATTCCATAATCAAAGTCCTTTACTCCTAATGTGGCTCAGATCAGAGCCGGGTCTTTGTACCTGTCTAACCTCTCCCATGCCTGTCTTGTAGGTTCCTTTGTCTTGCAGTGTTGTGTATGTAGGTGGTAACGCTGTTCCCGCTGGGAAGTTGCTCTTGTAAGCAATGAAGTGAGTCTTCTCTGTCGGGTTATTTTTGAGAATCATTCGGTAGTCTCTCCGTTGATAAAAGATCGTAGACGCTTGATGCGCTTCTTGTACTCGCCTACTTGGGCTTCCGCCCACTCCACTGCTGTCTGAGCTTGTAGTAGAGCCAGTTCTGTGTTCACTAGCTCCTTGGTTGCCATCTCCAAGGGAGTGTGTTTACGGAACAGTTGCTTGAGATAATTGCTAATCATTTGATATTCCTCAATATGAAGCTAGTCCAGTGATCTACGTTAGAGAAGACACAAGCATCAAGTCCATGCTTCTCTGCCCATTCCAAGTAGCCTGTTGTGCTCCCTTTGTAGAGAGATTGGTTACGTTGAAAGACATAGAGGATTTGGATTTCTGGATGTTGTTCCTTTATCAAGAGTGCTTTCTTTCTGTCTGCTGCTACCCAAAGCCCCTTAGTCTCTATGTAGACGTTATTAGTAACAGTGAAGTCTGGGGTGTAGCTATGGTTACTTGCAGGGATCGTGTACTTGATCTTGTCCTGTTCGTAAGGTAGGTTCCACCCTTTTGCTAGTGCTGCTGCTTGGAACTTTGTTTCTAGTCCACTCTTGTAGATGCTGCTGTTGTGCCGCCTTGGTTTCATTGCTGCTGCTCTTTCTCCGGGCCTGTGCCGTTGGGCACACCCCCGGTTGCTGTGGGTTCCCCTTCGGGGCTGCTCCCCCCTTCGGGGGTTGTTGTAGGTGGTTCCCAAATATCATTTGGTTTTTGAAATATGTACAGAAGCTTCATGTTGAGGTGATACCTAGCATCATCCCCGTAAAGCTCCCTACAAGCCTCGTAGTACTCTTCAGGAAGCAATGGGTCTAAGACCTTAGCTGCCTTTACTGGACCAATGCCAGCTACTCCAAAGATGTTGTCACTACGATCTCCGATTAGGCTCTGCATATACAAAGCTTTGAGTCCTTGATCATGAGAGACTTCTCTGAACTCCTTCTTTACAAAGTTGTAGTGCTTACCGGGTATCTGAAGCAAGTCTTTGTCTATGGAAGCAATGATCGTTGTTCCATGTTCTTTGTCTTGCTCTATACCCAACTGATCATCAGCCTCGAATCCTTCGCACATAACAGCCTTGTGTTGTGTTACTAGGAACTCTCGTACTGCTGCCCAATGTCTAGGTCTACTGTCAGGTCTGTTGGCTTTGTAGTCGGCTGTAAGCTCCCTGCGGAAGTTGCTTCCTCCTGTTAAGTAGACGCTATAGCTACTTGCTTTAGTGTCAGCAAGAATATCTTGAATCATCTGGTCTGCCCTAGCTTGAGCAATCCATTGATCATCATTCTCTGCTGATGCTGCTCCCCTATAAACTACGATGTCTCCATCTATGAGTACTCTCATGTCAAGTAATCCATTCTTCCCCAACCGAATTTGAGGATGTTAGTGGGAGGATGATTCTCGGTAGCCTTGTTCAACCTAGATGCTTGTATCTGAGTCAAGTTGGGCCAGAGAATCTTCTCTCCTTGTGTTGTGATGATGTAGAAACAAAAGAGATGGTCTGTCATAAACACCTCAACGCTTCAAAGATTCAAAGACAGCGTAGCAAATGGTTTGGGGAATTGTGAGTTTGATTCCCTTCTCTTTATGAACCACCTTTTGATAAGCATGGATAGCTTGCATTGTGTCTCGATCAAGAGCAACAGATTGCCTTGGTGCTGCTGATACTTCTACAACAACAGGATTCTTACGGGGACGACCACGACCACGACCACGCTTTACTGGTTCTTGGGGAATTGCTTTAGTAGCCATATTTACCTCTTAGTGTTGATATGTGTGCAAAATTGCAGGGGAATAGGGCTACAGATTTCTCTATAGCCCTAGGTACTTAGTGAACAGGTGGAGTTGGGAACAACTCTTGTTGCTGTTGTGGTTCTACTACCACTACTTTAGGTGGGTTTTTCTTGTACTGTCTCTCCATCAAGACTGTCCAAATAAAGAAGCTGAACCTCTCTAGTGTCTTGGTGTCCTGACGTTTGAGATAGCTACGAATGTCATCAGCTTTTGTTGAGTTCTTCATCACCAGACTCCTTGATGGCTTCTTCAAGATCAAGGTCGCCCGCTGTGTAAGCTTCAAACTTACGAGCGAAACTAATGACAAGATCAAGAGTTCCAGCATCCAGATCAAATGACTTACCACCACGAGCAGCAATGTAGAGATCAGTAGAACGAGCTAGAGCGTTCTGACGAACAATAGCCCGATCACCATGAAGAGGAGGAATAGGAAATACTTTCTCCTTGTAACCACCACCACCATAAGTCTTAGCAACAGGCGTGCTGCTACTAGTAACACTTGTCGTAGTAGGAGCAGCTTTACTAACGATGTTCACCGACTTTGTTTCAATACCATAAGTACCAGTAACACCATCGAAGTCAACGGTGTAACCAACTTCAACTCCGGGATTCTTAAATCCACACTTGATCCACTTACCATCTACCTTAAAGGAATAGGTGGGCTTAACACCATACTTGGTGCTAGCGTCCTTGGTGGAAACTTCTTGAACTACACCCGAAATAATCGTCATATTTTTACCTCACTCATGTCATACCAATTAATACCGTAAGATGCTCCTGCATTGAGCTTGAGAGCCAACGGCTTCTTGAAAGTCTTCTCAAAGTACTTGTGCGTGTCTTTGATTAGTTCTGTTATCTCCAATAAAAAGTCTCCGATGGATTCCATCTTGACATCAAACATTAGAGAATCGTGAATGGTATTAATCATCTTCACATCATCTCTTCCAACTAACTTCCTGAAGATAATTCCCAATACCATCGGGACAATATCCCCAGTTGCTAACCCTTGAATTGGATAATTCTTGAGTTCTGTAGGACTGAAGTTGTATGTTCTAGAAGACCACTCACTTGCGCTGTAGTACTCCTTGAACACAAACTTGCGTCCTGTCTCGGTCTGGTGGATATAGGTTCGTTCCTTATCCTTAAGACCGCCTTCTCCTTCTAAGTAGCTTGCATTGTCTTCAACAAACTTAGCAAAGCTTGTGTGCCACTTTGCTACTGCTGGGTAACGTGCATAGAACACATCAACGAACTTCTTTGCTTCATCGAAGCTGCATCCAGCTTGTTTGGAAATAGCTTTAGCTCCAGCACCATAAATGAGTTGGAATGTACGAGCCTTGAATGGCTTGCGTTCTTCCTTGGTAGGCATTCTTCCAAACATCTGGTTGTAGAGAGCACTGTGTATATCAGTACCTCCTGATATATCTTTAATCAACTGCTTGTCTCCAGTAACATGGGCAAGAGCAACAACTTCTAGTTGGTTGAAATCAATCTCAACGATTAGACCTCCATTAAACCTAGAAACAAAGATTTGTTTTATAGGGTTATTACTTATATTTTGTAAATTAGGATTAGTAGAAGACAATCTACCTGTCACTGTTGTTGTGTGGTTAAGTTTGCCGTGGATGTAGCCATCAATGATGTGCTTGCTTAAGCCTTGTACATAGGTTGATAGCTGCTTGGATAGCTCACGGTACTTCAACAGTGCGTTGATAACACCAATGATCTTTGTATCAACTGTATGTTTCAACATATCATTGAGAACACTGTCATCGACTGACACATGACCTGTCTTCTCACTGACCTTCTCTGGATCAGGAACGTAGACAATAGCTGATCGAACCTTGACTGTCTTCTCCATCAGCTTGGTCTTGGTCTTACCGTTCTTGTAGAGTCCAACAACTTCCTTGACCTTAATCTTCTTGGTTCCACCAAAAAAGAATTGGCTCCATTGCTTAGGACTGTTGACATCCTCTACACGATCTTTGATCAAAGCTTCTAGATTGACTCTTACATCAGCATACTCATTGACAACTTCAACTGTATAGTCATCCAGTCTTTCTTGATCAATCCACAATCCGTTGTACATCATCTCTGTGGTTGCGTGTAGGGCTTCCATCTGAGATTCAATCAATGTCAGTTGGTTTTCCCTGACTGCTTGCATATATTGCCTCTGGGCAATCTCTTCGGTGTTAACAAGGTCCTGTCTGAGATAGGGTTCCAACTCTCCTGCTGGAATCATGTCACTACCAATACCAGCTTGGAAGTAAGCCTTGATTCTGTCGTCCTTGATAGGAAGTCCGTACTTGATAGACAACTCATCAAGACTAGAGAACTTGGTGCGTTGACCACTGAGAATGTACTCAGCTAGTTGTGTGTCCCAAATCCTATGTTTTTGAAGTGTGGTTTTGAAGTCTGAGCGTTCTTTGTAGAGATACAACAAATCAAAAGAAATGTTGTGTCCACAGAAGATGGTGTCAGGAGCATAGTCTTTCACTTCATCCAGAAACGACAACATATCTGAAAACACAAGAGGATCAACTCCATCTCCAAATATACCCGCTAGAACAACATAGTTCTTTGGGTGCATAGGATGAGCTAACCCAACTTCCTCATCACCATTCAACGTAGTCTCTACGTCTATGGCTACAAATGGAGGTGTTGTCATTACTCAAACCTCGCTCTTAGTGAATCAATCGTTACCATGTATTGACCGTGCCTTTCTGCTTCAACTTGCTTGGTTCCCCCTCCGGGGAGTTTGTTCTTAGGAACATTGATAGTCCTAAGCATCTCTTCTTCGTGGTTCTTAGGCTCCTTAAACTTGCCTAGAGTCACTACAGCATCAGCCTCACCGGGCTTGTCTGTCTTAGAGCCTCTGAGGGCATCTAAGCCTATGTATGGGGGGTCTTTAAGCTCTACTGCACTAGCACTAAGCTGAGAAGCAGCAATCACAGGACCATAGGTACGAGCTAGTTCTCTAGCCCACTTGTAGATTCTTCCTAGTGTGATGTCCTCTCTTTCTTCTGACTTAAAGCCATTGACCTTATCAAGTTGATCGAACACTATCAGACCGGGGTTGATTTCCTTGAAGAGAGTCTCAAGGTCTTTCATGTGGTTCATGTCCTTAGTGACACGAATCTTGTCTTTGTTACCACCCATTAATGCTGCATAGTCAGCCATTGCTGCTGATGTGTCAGAAATAATTGTCTTGGATTCTTTCCCTAGAGCAGCTTGAACAATACGAAAGAACACAACTGAAGATTCTTCTTCGTTATTGACCCACACAACAGGTCTGTCTTTGGGAAGTTGTTGAGCTAGGTAACTGACTTCACTAGCTAAGAATGTTGTCTTGCCTACTTCTACTCTAGCAGCAACAATAACAAAATTGCCAGTTCGTAGAGGGCCAAGGCTCCTATTGAGAACATCCAGCCTCCATTCCAACCCAGAAGTAGATATACGGTCAGCAATGGCAGATAGATCAGCACTAACAAACAACTCATCTTTCTCAATATATCTTTCAACATCTTTGAGTGCGTTCGTAGCCAAGATGTGTACGTGCTCAAGATCACTGGAACCCTCCTTAATCCTTTCACATTCTTCCATGATCTTGGCTACATAATCTAACTCGATAAGAGTCTTGATTACTTCCTCGTGAGCATGGTGTGGGACATAACCAGTTGCTTTGGTTAGTGTCATGCGAAGCTTTACGATGCTGTCATCTGTAAGCCTCTTGCTTTGATCTGCTATCAGGAAAGCAGAAAACGGTGACCACTCTACTTTGGTTACAGCAGGGAAGGTCTTGTAGTACTTGTCCATACCATCAAGAATGATGTTGGTTTCTTTCACAACTACGTGGGGTTTAATATACCTGCGGTACTTGTAAAAGCTATCTTTGCTCTTGGCACAGAGCGATAACACATCGTAGTCCAATTTATCTCCTTGTTAAAACAATATCATCTTCAACTCATCAACCGTGCATTCCTTTGGCTCCTTGTCTTGTCTAAAAACTGTGATGAGGGTTTCTTCCGGTAAGAAGTGAGAAAGCTTTTTGTAAGCTTCAGCCCTTCCTATAACGCCTGCTGTGTCTGGGTCTAACCAGATAGAGATTTGTGAGAAGTTAAGTTCTGCTATTTGAGTCAAAGTGCGATCAGACACAGAAGTCTTTAGCAGAGCTACAGAGCTAAGACCTGTATCCCTACACACTCTATAAGCACTGAGATAGTCTTCGGTGATAACTAGATGCTTTCCGTTACCACAGAACCAACTAGCATCTCCTCTGTTTTTACCACTCATGTATTGGGTGATGTACTTTGGCTTTGCTCCTGCAACTAGATTTCTTATTTGCCAACCAATAATGGTGTCATCTGGATTGTGTAGAGTTAGAGCAACTTTGTGTGGTTCATCAAAGATGCCACTAAAGCACATTGAGTTGTCGTCGCAATAGTTCTTAGTGAGCCAATGACGGCCTTGTATGCTTAATGGACACCCACAAAATCCAATAGAAGGGTCTTCCGTGATACTAGGAACATCTACATCATCACCTCTAAGCCAAGAAGCAAGTCTGATTCCTTCTACACCCTTCTCTCTAACGAATCCATGTTCAGAGCAATGGTGGCAGTACGCAAGAATACCTCCAACTGTTCTCTTGATGTAAAGCCTGCGTTTACGATCATTGCCAGAAGGACAGCCTTCATGGTTGATGTGTATTTGCTCTCCAATGACCTTTGGTGCATTGGCTAGGATCAGGTGTTTATCTATCACTTGCTTTCTCTCTTATGTGTAAAGCACAAAATAGAAAGCTCTCCTAGTGGAGAGCCTTGTGGTTTTGTGTTTTAAGCAGTTACTTTGCCTGAACCGAATACTTTGGTGAAGAGTTCGTTTGCAACTTTACGTTGTGTCTCATTGAGTTTGTTGAGATAGACAAGAGTGAATGCTTGATTCAGAGTACATCCGACAGACATCTTCTTGCAGATAGAGAGCAATGACCTAGGAGAGATCGTCAAGCTCAGTTGATTGGATTTGTAGCCTTGTCTAACAAGATTTGCAAGCTTCACAAGCTCTGATACCAGAGCACGAGTTACAACGTGCTTCCACTTGTTCAAGAGCATCTCAACTTCAACCTTTGGTGATAGGTAGTCAACGTAGATGGCTGTACCGAAGCGATCAAGTGTAGCACTGTTCTGTACGTTTGTACCAGCGTGTGCTCCTGTATCGTCTCCTTGGCCTTGTGTGTTGCCAATAGCAACAAGCCTAAAATGCTCGTGAGGGATGATTTGCTTGTCCTTGGTACTACCGGGCATCTCCTTCAAGAAAAGCTTGCCATTGTCCTCTAAGAGCCATTGTAGGCCCATAGAAATCTCGGGGGGAGTCACATCCCATTCATCCCAAGCAAACACAGCACCATGTCGTACTGCTTCTGTTACTGCACCATCAACCCAATGGGTAGAACCTTCTCTAGCAGTGAGTTGTCCAAAGATCATGGAACTGTCCATATCACCAGTACAGTTGATACGAACGAATGGACGACTTGTACGAGCACAGAGTTGTTCAATCAATGAAGACTTGCCTGCTCCAGTAGGACCAAAGCAGAGAACCTTTTCGTTGAGTTCCCAAGCTCTCAAGATGTTTGCTGCCAGTTCAGCATCAATAACATAAGTGGGATCAACTATTGGAATGAAGTCAGCGATAGCTTGATTCCAGTCGTACTTGTGGAATACTGTTACTGCAAAGTCCTCAGATTTCTCAACGGACTTGTTATCAATAACATCTGAGAACAACATCTGGTTTTCTTCAAGATGTTTTGTGGGGGCTGTAAAGACCATAGCAGCAGTAGCAGGTGGATCGAGGTCAGCTTCATCGTCCTCAATGGGAGGCACTGTTGCAAGCTTACGCTTATCTAAAGCTTCTTTGAGGGCTTTCTTAACTAGGTCTTCGACCTTATCTTTGGATTCACTAGACATTGATAATCTTCCTTTCTATTAACTCAATCAACTTCGTTGGGATTTGCTCGGGTTTAGTAACTACGCTGTGAGACTTGTAGTAGTACTCAACATCATCAGCACATAGACCTAAACCATAGATGTCCACTTTCTTGGATGCTTCTATCTCTGAGATGACTTTCTTTGTGAACTCTCCTAGACCAATAGATGATTTAGAGGCAGCAGGAGAACCATCAGACATTACAACCAAAATCTTCTTTTTTTCTTTGCGCTTGATCAAACGATCATGTGCCCACAAGATGTTTTCACCATCAGGATTGCCTGCCATGAAACTAGAACTAGTAGCAAAGTATCTAGTTAGATCATCATTGCTAATCCTCAAGTCACTGAAGTTCTTGTAGACAAACATGGTTGGAGCTATCTCGCCACATGCACCCGCATAGCCATCAGTAAACCCCAGAATCTCAACTGGTATGTTGAGAGTAGAGCAAACTTCATTCATGAGCAATGTTGAAGCTAGAGCAAAGTAAGCTTTATGACCACCCATTGATCCAGACATATCAACAAGGACGGTGATTGCTGCATCTAAGGTCTTGTTCTCGATCTTGTTCTTGAATATCCGTTCATTGAAGCCCGGAGCATTGAAGCAGATACGAGATAGTCTAGATTGATCCAGTTTGCCCTTCTTGACACCATACTGGGTCTGTACCTTAGCTCTGATCTGAATGAGCCTACGAACCTGTTGTGCAAAGTTCTCTTGGGAGACTAGTTTAGAACCTACTTCCCTGTTGTATGCATCTGTGAAGCGTATGGTGTATATGTTGGCTGTCAACATATGACTACTGCCAATGTTCTTGGGATAGTTGACGACTGTGAACTTGTCGTAGTCCGTTAAATCCCAAGTTCCAGAGCTAGATACAGGCTTGAAGTTGATTCCAACTTTACCCATCTCCTTGCCATCTTCAGGCATAGTCAATGAGAGTTCTTCCAAGTCTTTGGAAGTAAGTTTTACTTCAATGACTTTGTACTCATCTTCGTCATCAGCATCTTCTCCAGCCTCTTTGCCAACAGAGTCTTCTTCTTTGGAGCTACTGCTGCTGCTGCCTGTACTCTTGTCTTTACCAGCTTTAGCTGTTGTCTTTTTACCACCCTTGTCTTTGTCTGTGGTGGTTGTTGTGGGCTTTTCTTCTCCTATGATCTCTTTCTTGCACTTCTTACCGAACTCAGAGAGGATGTCATAAGCAAGTTGGTATGTTGCTTCTGTACCTAGTCTCTTGTCGAGGATGTTATGACAATGACCAAGACGATCAGAATAGTTACTAAGAACATCTAGAACCTTTTCGTCGGGAGAGAACTTTGCTGTTGTTGCCTCAATTCCGGGAAAGAATGGAGCAGAGATTTGACTCTCCCACTTCAACATAGCAGAGACAATGTTTGTGATGGCTGAAGCCTCTTTAGATGCCTTGGTGAGGATGTTTTCTACCAAAGAGCAGGAGCATTCATCCCAGTTCTCACGAAATCCCTTGTACTCCTTTGCTTCAATGACATTCACTCGGGAGTCTTCAAGAAGATTCCAAACGAACATCAGTATTCCATTAGCATCCAGACCCTTTTCCTTTAGTACATCAAAGGAACTGAATCTGTCGTGAGCTACCTCATGATCAACAGAGCACATCAACTGCTTGAGTTCATCATCTGTTGTCTTGGAAGTGATCCTAGGAAGATAGATAGTTCTACCATCATGCCTAGGTTGATTGACATTTTCAAATACGATCTCAATGCCAACCCTACCTGCACTGGCACGAACGTATTTCATCACTTGAATGCCTTGGGTCAGCATGGTGATTAGTGGCTGTTCAAGTACTCTACAACCAAGTCATAAGCTTGCTGCTTCAAGCCATCTGGTACTTTTGTGAGTACCGCAATAGCCTTGTTTGCGTAGTCAGTCGCAGTAAGCTCTTCCTTTGGCTCTGCTTTAGCTTCTTTAATCTTGTTCTGGAGAGATGTCTTACCATAAAAGCCTCCGTTGTCATCGATCAGGGGAATGTTCAGCTTCATAGCTGAAGTGATAACACTCTTGCTAGACCTCCAAGGTCCGGGCATAGATGTAATCTCGAAATCCAAACGGATTTGTTTCTCGGTGTCTCGTACTTCCTTAGCGAAAGTCTCCAAAGAACTATGAGAAAAAGCAACATTAATCATCTTTTCAAATGTAGATGTTGCACTTGCATCAGATACTATTGACTCAGTAGCAGCAGAATATAAAGGAGTTCCACCACTAGTTTTAGCTAGTTCATCCATATTATCTCCAAATAGGCACTATTGCCTCTATATACTACTAGTATTATCTAAGAGATAATATTTAATAGTATATAAAAGTGTATTGCTTAATATGTATCAAATTCTGATTGTGCTCCGTCATAATACCAATCAAGATAAGCAAAGATGCTTGCCTTGAATGATTTATCTAACTCATTGGGTTCTTCTAAGCCTGCTTCTTCGATGTCAAGCATTTCTACTTTATCGCAATTCTCCCAATCCATTTCATCAACTAAATCTAACTGTTCTTTGACTCTCATAGCTAACTCCTATAAAAATACACTAACTAACTATCCAACTAACACACACGGAGGGCGCTGCTCGGCGGCCCCCCTTAAAGGGCCGACGACAAGCCCGACAAATCTTTCTTTCTCTAGCAAGCAGCACCCGTGACTGAGAGCGAAGCTCGAAGGCGCGGGGGATGCCTTATAGATACTCACTGTTTTCACCAAAGACATCATCTTGGCATTTCTGACACATACCAGAGATTTCGTATTCACGAATGCTTTCAGCATCCTTGAAAGCTCCTATGGGACTATTGCAAAAAGGACAGCATTTATCCTCTATTGCTTGTTTAGTACCGGGGAACAGAGATTCAATAGCAGCAATCATCTGAGGGGATTTATCAGACATAGGTGTTTTCATTGCATTCTCCAGAAATAAACTATGAATGGAATCGAGATAATGAAGGCAATAACCAATGCCTCCACAAGTTCTTTGAGGTAACGACGCATTTGATTGATCTCCTTTGGTTAATAAATCTCAGGTCTTTTGTCCCACTTGTCATCTTTGCGTGGGTAAATGAAGTTGTTATTAGGAACATTCTCTGGATCATGACCATCCAGAGATTGAATCATTAGATTCCAAGAATCTAGACCAAGAACTTCATAGTTCTGATCATCCACATAGTTCTGATCTTCCATGTGTTGCTTCAATCTAGATTCCCAACGTCCTTCACAACTGACACGAACACCGTGATGCCATTCAGTGTCATTGATTCCATGATCCGCAGGACGAATCACAGCAAACCCAGAGAAGACACAACCATCATCATCTTCGTGCTCAGTATTAAGCACTAATGCAATAAACCAATTAGCCATAATCTAATAACTCCTTATTAACACAAAGGGGACGGAACCGACCGCCCTCGCCCCGGATGGGCGGGCGCGTTCTGGCCCCACTATCTTGTATATTAAAAACAGCAGCTACCGTGCCAAACCGCTTGGCGGTTGGCGCGGGAGGTGCAACAACATAAGTTAATGCCATCCATAGCTGGTTTAACAATGGCATCGTGCTTGAGGATGAGTGCGTGATATTCCATGATGGTGGTGTGGAATTAGAGAGTGAACATGAAAACAGGGCCGAAGCCCTATTTCTGTGGTGGTGTGATTACTTTGTCTCACGAGCCGCAGCGTCAGCCTTGAGGTTGGAACGCAGTGCCTTCACTTCAGCGAAGATGCCACGAACCTCGTCAGCACGAGGATTGTCGAATTTCTCGTAGCTCCAGAGAGCGTTAGAGAGCAGTTGCTGTGCCAAGAAGACCTGAAGACCCGCAGGGATGCGGTCTGTGAGGTTAGAGAAAGCCTTGAAATCGAAGTCATTTTGCTGTGCCATTTGTAGCTCCTTTGGTTGATAAGCGAAGGGGAACCGCCCCCCTCAAGCGATAGCGGGGGGCGCGTTCCTCCTGAGCCAACCAAAGAAAGTGGAGCGCCCCGGAGAAGAGGCGCGACCCACGCACAAAGGAGTGCCACCAAGCCGAAGGCGACTGGCACGACGACTGCCAATGCCAACACAGCCACGACACACTACAAGACTGGGCGCGTAACGAAAGAGCGAAGAATGGCTCAGATAACAAAATGAGGAACGATTACAAGAATAGCTTTCTCGTTCTCATGGGAGCATAGCAAGGGACGTAAGGCGTATTGGTACAGGGACGTATCGAGAACGGGAACGACTAGGAGCGAAGGTGTGAGACAAGACTAGTGTCTAAGAGGGAGTGCAGCACGTAACGCGAGAGTGATATAACGAAGTGTAGAAACCACAAGGCTAGAGAGAAGGAGAGGAGACAGAGATAGAACACCCAAAGATAGGGGAAGCTCTGTGTTTAAGGGAACGATCTATGTGTGTGGCTATCTGGGTATAGGCCAAGCAGTTATCGTGGCTTGTAGAGGCTTCTAGTGGCCTCCTTGAGGCATTGAATAGATGGGGAGTTACTGCTAGTGTGGGGAGATGTAAGTACTGAGAATCATTCTCATGTGCAATAGCACCTCCGTGAAACACCTCGTGAAACATAGCCAAAACACTACCTATAGTGTGTCTATGAGTGCTGACACACTACCTATAGTGTCTAGCTGTAAGTGGAGTGCCTAGGTGTAGGTTGGCGAGTAGGGGGTGGGGGGAGGAAAAGTAATTCTTTTGGTTAATTACTTATGGCAATCCGTAACGCTACTGCAACTTTTGAAAACAAGAGGGGGTTACTACTGGAGTTGTTTATGGCTCGTCTCTCCCGAGACTCGCATACACACCGAACAACTGTGGATGTTCCTAGTAACAACAACAATAAGAAAGGGGCCGTAGGCCCCCTATATCTTCTTTCTCTCTTATTACCCCTCTTTAACCCAAGAAAAACAAAAAACAGTAAAAAAGAAAAAGAACATAAAGATTATAACAATAATAGTAGCTACAGAGTCAAGAGCTAAGAGTACTGTTCCTTCATACAGTAGTTGTATAAATACAACATCTACTAAAAGGATAAGAGAGTAGATAGTGCTATAGTTCAGCCTATCCAATAAAGGATAGAGAGAGAACTTATGAAAAGAGGTAAAGCCAAAGACAAGAGGTACACCAAAGCTATCTGGAGTAAGAACCAGAAGCTTCAGGCTGTTAGTACTTACTTGATGTTAGGTAGCATGACTGAGACAGCCATTGTTACTGGTATACCTCTACCAACTCTGAAGATATGGAAGACTACAGATTGGTTTAAGGAGTACTCCCTTCAGCTTCAAGCTGAGGATGTTCAACAGATGGATAGCAACCTCAAGAGGGTTGTTGATAAGGCTCTCAGGGCTGTTGAAGACAGGATTGACTTGGGAGATGCTCAGTTTGATCAAAGGACTGGGGAGATTGTCAGGGTTCCTGTTAAGGCTCATGTTGCTCTCAAGATCACTACAGACCTACTTACCAAGCAAGAGAAGCTTAGGGAAAACCCTATAGCCAAGGAAGAGGTTGAGAAGACTATTGATGAACGTCTTCTTAAGCTCTCTGAAGAGTTTGCTAGGTTTGCTAGTATGAAGACCATAGACGTACAAGGTACTGTTCTTGAGCAAGCTTAATGCTAATGTTCTGGAGGGGTTTGTTAATTCTGTTCTTAGAAAGAACTTTGATAAACCTGCCAGTACTCCCAGCTTCCATAGGGAGATATGGCAACTTGTTACTAGTAACAGCAAGCAGGTAGCTATAGCTGCTCCTAGACACCATGCCAAGAGTACAGCAGTTACTCATGCCTATACCCTAGCTTCAGTTCTCTTTAGAGAGAGTAGGTACGTTCTTATTGTCTCTGATACGGTTACTCAAGCTGTTCAGTTCCTAGGGGACATCAAGAAGGAACTCCTAGACAATGAAGACCTTCGATCTCTATTTGCAGTCTCTTCCTTTCCTAAAGACACTGAGGATGACCTTATTGTTGAGTTGGAGGATGGCTATACCTTCCGTATCCAAGCTAAGGGTAGTGAACAGAAGCTACGGGGATTGAAGTGGGCTAATCTCAGACCAGACCTGATCATTGGGGATGACTTGGAGAATGAAGAGATCGTTATGAACAAAGACCGTAGGTATAAGTTCAAACGATGGTTCTATGGTGCTCTTATTCCTTGTGTCTCTTCTTCAGGGAAGATTCGTATCGTAGGTACTATCCTTCATTTGGATAGTCTCTTAGAGAATCTGATGCCAGCTTCTCAGCTTCAGACTGTACGGGGTAAAGGAAAGAAGGCTCTTATCCAAGAGGACTTGAGGGAGTACACCGAAGAAAGAACTCCTTGGAGGTCTATCAAGTATCGTGCTCATACGGATGACTTCAAGAAGATTCTATGGCCTGATGGTCCCAAGTCCATTGAAGACTTCAAGATGCTCAAGGAAGACTTTGATGCTAGAGGTCTGGGGGATGTCTATTCCCAAGAGATGCTAAATGTTCCTTTGGATATTACAGACACCTTCTTCAGGAAAGCAGACTTCACAGGCATGAAGCCAGAGGATCATAAGAAGAAACTTGTGTATTACGCTACCTGTGACTTGGCTGTATCTCAGGCTCAAAGGGCTGACTATTCTGCTTTTGTTGTAGGGGGCATGGATGAGAATGGCATCCTCTATTGCAAGCACGTAGTTAAAGAACGTTTGGATGCCTTGGAGATTGTCGATACAATCCTGATGATTCAAAAGATTTATAAGCCCGTACTCTTTGGACTTGAACAAGGTGTCATTCAGAAAGCTATAGGCCCATATCTCAATGAGCAGATGCTTAAGCGAGGAGAGTTTATCAGTACTGTATTGCTAAAACCAAGCGGAGATAAACTCACCAGAGCCAGAAGTATCCAAGCTCGTATGAGAGCCGGGGCCTGTAAGTTCGATAAGGACGCTGATTGGTATCAAGCCTTTGAAGATGAGCTTCTGCGTTTCCCTCGGGATAAGCATGACGATCAAGTAGATGCTTGGTCTTACTTGGGGTTGATGCTTGACAAGATGTGGGAAGCTCCCTCGGAGAAGGAAATTGAGGAAGAAGAGTACGTGGCTTATAAACGAGATAACTATGAATTTGAGTCTGGTCGATCAACCGTTTGTGGGTACTGATGTATGAACCTAAAAGATAAATTCGATCTCAATGACCTCGTATATGAGGCCAACATTGCCAATAAGCTCTGCAAGGAAGACCTCTCAGCTATTGGTACTCAAGCCGTAAAAGACTTTGACAATGATCTTCTCTCCCGTAGCTCTTGGGAGAAACGAACAGAAGCCTCACTGAAGCTTGCTCTTCAGGTTGCAGAGACAAAGAACTTCCCTTGGCCTAATGCCTCTAACGTCAAGTTCCCTCTGATCACTATTGCTGCACTGCAATACCATGCTCGTAGTTACCCTGTACTTATAGACAGTGATCTTCCCGTTAAGTGTCGCTCTGTTGGAGACGATAAAGATGGGCTTAGGAAACTCCGTGCAGAGCGTGTAGAGAACCACATGAGCTACCAACTCCTTGAAGAGGATGAGGATTGGGAAAGCGAGATGGACAAGGTTCTTATCACTCAACCTATTGTTGGTTGTGCGTTTAAGAAGACCTACTACGATCCCATCAAGAAGCACAATATCTCTGAGAATGTCCTAGCCAAGGACTTGGTAGTCAACTATTGGACTAAGAGCCTTGATAGTGCTCCTCGCATTACTCACGTTCTTCAGATGTCCAAGAATGAAATCTATGAGCGTGTAGCTCGTGGATTGTGGTGTGAAATCTCTGAAGGACGACAGCAGCAGGATGCTTCTATCTTAGGCACTAGTGGCCTTCAGAATGCCCAAGACAAAGCTCAGGGGATGTCACCCCCAGAACCCAACGACTCTAGTACCCCAATTGAAATCCTAGAGCAGCACTGCCACATTGACTTCGATGATGATGGCTATGCCGAACCTTACATCGTGTATGTCCGTAGGGACAATAAGCAAGTAGCTCGTATCGTAGCTCGTTATACCCAAGATGATATTGAACGTAATGATGAGGAAGTGGTTCTCAGTATTAAAGCAGAACAGTACTTCACGAAATATCCTTTTGTACCTTCTCCTGATGGTGGCTTTTACGATCTTGGTTTTGGTGTTCTGCTTGGGCCTCTTAATGAGTCCATTAACACAATCATTAACCAGTTGGTTGACGCAGGTACGATGGCGAATACTGCTGGTGGTTTCCTTAGTCGTGGCATCAAGCTACGTGGTGGCAACTATTCCTTTAATCCAATGGAATGGAAGCACGTTGATACCACAGGCGATGATCTCCGTAAGGGCATCGTCCCACTTCCTGTACGAGAGCCTAGTCAGGTACTATTCACTCTACTTAATCTTCTGATTAACTATGGAGAGCGTGTTGGTGGTTCTGTAGACATCCTTACTGGTCAGAATCCCGGACAGAACACTCCTGCTGAGACTACCCGCACTATGGCAGAGCAGGGTATGAAGATATTCAACGGTATCTTCAAACGTACCTATCGCTCTCTCAAGCAAGAGTTCCGTAAGCTCTATCGTCTGAATCAAATCTTCATTGATGAGACTACCAAGTATGTCTCTAATGCCCAAGGAGATGGCTTGGTATTGGCTTCTGACTATGAAGGCCCAGTAACAGACGTTATGCCTACTGCTGATCCTTCTATCACTTCTGATGCTCAACGGGTACGTCAAGCCATGCTGGTTGCTGAACGGGTTGGTAATACTCCGGGTCTATACAACCGTTATGAAGCTGAACGGATGATTCTCAAGGCAGGAAAGATTCCTGACATTGACAAGGTTCTCCCTGATCCCAAGGGTCCAAATGCTGTACCACCTCCTCCCAATCCCAAGTTGCAGGTTGAACAACTCAAGGCTGAGACTAAGAAGGCTGAGAATGAGTTGATGATGAAGATGGGCCTGCTCAAGCTTATGAAGGAAGCAGAACTCAATCAAGCCAAGATTGCCAAGCTAGAAGCAGAGGCAGAAGCCATCAAGGTTGGCATTGCTACTGAAGGCGAGAAGATGCGTCTGCAACAGATCAACTCAGAGATTGCTATGAAACGAGAGCATCGTGAGGGAATCCTTAGTTCAATAGAAACCATGAACAAGGTGTACGAAACCATGATGTCTAGCCAACAACAACAAGGCCAGACAGCAGGTGGGCAAGAGATGGGAGCACCAACTCCCAGTATGTAAACTTTATAGATAGGAGTAAGAATGGCACTTGAACAAGTGACTACGGAAACATTTGAGGAATGGAAGAATCATCCGGTAACCCGGAAGCTAATGAGGATGCTGCAAGCAGATCGAGAAGCCATGAAAGAGGGCTTGATCAACAATGCTTTTGAAGATGAGCAAGAGGTCAAAGGTCGATGTCGAGCAATCGCTATTGTTATGACACTTCAGTATGAAGACCTGTTTGAAGTTAACTAGAGAGAGGTGATTGTTATGAGTAATGAAAGTGGGATTAACCCAGTTGGGTGGCGAATACTTATCAAGCCACAAGAAGTAAAGGAAGTGTCAGCAGGAGGCATCATTATCGCAACAGAGGTGTCTAAGGAACGAGAACAGATGGGCAATACAACTGGAGTTGTCATCGCTATGGGTGACCAGTGTTATGCCGATGTACCTGCTCCTTGGTGCAATGTTGGAGATAAGGTTATCTTTGCTAAGTACGCTGGATTGCTTTACTTGGGTAAGGACGGTATTCAATATCGCATGATTAACGATAAGGACATTACGGGAACACTAGATGCAGACGTTGATCTGGTTGATCCGTACCTAGCGCGTACCTAGCCAAGCACTAACTGTTGTTTTATTGACACACTGGTTTTATTAGGAGTAATATATGAGCGAAGTTGAAACAGAAAGCCAAGCTACTAATGATGTAGCGCCAGAGATCCTTCATGAGGCTGAATCCCAAGGGTGGGTTCCCAAAGACCGATTTCGTGGCAATGAGAGTGATTGGGTTGATGCTGATACCTTTGTGAAACGTGGTCGTGAGATTCTTCCAATTCTGCGAAAGAACAACGAGAATCTGATTCGTGACCTCAATCACACAAAGGAACAGCTAAAAGAGTTTCGAGAGGCTGCTGAAGAGTTCAAGAAGTTCCAAAAGGAATCTTATGAACGTAAGATGCAGGACTACGAGAAACGTATCCAAGAGATTAAAGAAAGCCGTGCCCAAGCTATCAGTGACGGTGACGGACAGAAAGTAAACGCTCTAGATGATGCGTTGGATGAGGCTAAGGAAAGCTTTAAGGAAGCAAAGCAAGCTGCCCGAGATGTTACTAGTAACACCATTCCAGATGTTACTGACGCTCCTCCTTCAAGCACGATTGAACCGTCCCTCCAAGTTTGGTTGGACAAGAATACGTGGTTTGGAACAGATCGTCGTATGACTAGTATCGTCAATGGCATTGGTGAAAGTCTTCGCTTAGAGTTCCCCAGTCTTAAAGGCCAACCTTTTCTTGATAAGTTAGATGAAGTGTTGCAGGAAGAGTTTCCTAATAAGTTTGGCAACAACAAGACTAAGAAGAGTCCCGGTAGTCCTGTAGAGTCAGGATCAGGTCGTCAAGGTCGTAGTGGAAGTGGTGGTAGTCGTTCGTATGAAAACCTACCCGCTGATGCTAAGGCTGCTTGTGATCGGTTCGTTAAGCAAAAGCTTATGACCAAAGAACAGTACGTCCAAGACTTTGCTTGGGATTGATTTTTAGTAGTAATGAACTTAATAAGGAGAAAGATATGCCACGCGCACTAACCTATGAACAAAAAGTTGAACGCTCTAACGCTAAATTGGAGCAACAGGCAATGCCATCCCCTGCTAAGGATGGTGGTACTCGTAGACGCAGGAATGTGTTTAACGGTACAGAAGTTAAGTTGAGTGTTAGGGAACAAATTCCCGGATACCATCTCCACATCTTTACTGATACTGGAAGCCGTATCCAAGAAGCTATGGACAACGGATATGAGTTCGTTACCCCCACTGAAGTGGGTGGTGTGAGTGAGAATGTAGTTAGTCGCAATGGCGATCTTGGAGAAAGAATCCGGTATCTCGTAAACCCTCGTGCCGTAGGTACAGAGCAATACGGATACTTGATGAAGATTCGGCAAGAATGGTATGAGGAAGATCAAGCTGAACTTCAGGCTAAAAACAATCGTATTGATGCTGCTATCCGTAAGGGCAAGATTACTGGAAACAGTGAAAGCTTTTATGATGCTGGTATCAAGCTCACTTAATTGAATAGGAGTTTTTACAATGGCAAATTCCAACAAGATTAACGGGTTCTCTCCCGTTGGTTATCTTAGTGGTGCAGCCTACACTGGTGCTGCTCGCACCTACGCTATTCCCACTTCGGACACTACCGCATCGTATGCAATCGGTGACGTAGTAATGATTGCTGGTGGCTCTGATGCCAACGGTATTCCTTACGCCGTTAAAATCCCGGCTGCTAACTCTGCTAACTTTGTTCCTGTGGGTGTTATCGTGGGTGTGTCGGTTGCCGATGCAAGCGTATCACTACAAGCTGCAACCCTTGACCTCACACAGACGTACATCACTGCTGGTACTCGTACCGCTGTTCGTTATATCCGTGTAGCAGATGATCCCAATCTTCTGTGGTCTGTGAGTGCTGGTGCTACCGCTACTAACGTTACTCTGGCTAAGGTAGGTAACTACAATGCTGGTCTGAGTTCGTTCTATAGTGGTGCGGATCAGACGTATGCTATTGACCAGAATGCAACGGTCACTACCCTGCTGTCTCCCAATGCTCCGTACTCCAACATCATCGTTGCTTCCGGTACTATTGCTACTACAGCCACTCTTCCAATTCGTTTGATGGGCCTCTATCAAACTGCGGATAACTCGGCTGGAGCGTATGCTCGTCTTCTGTGTCGTTTCCAATGGCACGAATACGGATGGTCTGTGGCTGGCACTGGTCGTACTGGTTCTTAAAGGAGAAATGAATCATGGCAGGAATTATTACAACCTCAACCCATCCTAAAGCACTATGGCCCGGAATCAAGGCTTGGTGGGGTCAGACTTACAACGAACATCCTGAAGAGTACTCTGACCTCTTCGATAAGGATACTTCGACTCAGAACTATGAGGAAGACGTTCAACTCACTGGCTTCGGACTTGTCCCGGTCAAAGGTGAAGGCGCTGGTACTCAATACGATTCTGAAATCCAAGGTTTCGTAACCCGTTATACGCACATTGCATATGCACTGGGTTATATCGTTACCAAGGAAGAAATGGACGACAACCTCTATGAGCAAGTCTCCAAGAAGCGTGCTGCTGCTCTCGCTATGTCTTTCCGTCAAACGAAAGAGAACGTTGCAGCTAATATCTACAATCGTGCATTCAATAGCACCTACAAGGGTGGTGATGGCGTTGAGCTTTGCTCGGTGTCTCACACTAACACCACTGGCGGTCTTTGGGCTAACAAGCCTTCTGTTGATGTGGATTTGTCGGAAGCTGCTCTTGAAGATGCCGTGATTGCGATCATGGGCTTGCAGAATGACCGTGGTCTGTTGGTCGCTATTCAACCGAATAGTCTCCACATTCCTCGTCAAGAACTGTTCAATGCCCAGCGTATCCTGCACTCTAGCTACCAAACAGGTAATGCCAACAATGACATCAACGTCATCAAGTCTGGCAACTATCTGCCCGGCGGTTTCAAGGTTAACCACTACTTCAGCGCACCTCACGCTTGGTTCATTCGGAATACCATTCCGGGTGGTACTGGCATGAAGTACTATGAGCGTCATGCGGTTACCTTTGATCAGGACAACGACTTCGATACGATGAATGCCAAGGCCAAGGGCTATGAGCGTTATTCGTTCGGGTGGAGCGATCCACGGGCGGTGTGGGGAAGTAATGGCCCATGACGGTCTGGGCCATTCTAAATGGCTCTTGACACCAACCTACCTTTAGTAGGTAATTAGGACACCTCGATATGGGGTGTCCTTTTTATTTGTGGGTAGCTATGCAAAATAAGTCTCGTGGTGCTATTGTAGATAAGAGGACAGGAAGGCCCCGGATGTTAGCTGTAGACCACAATCATGTTACTGGTCAGATTCGCAGTCTATTGTGTATGTCTTGTAACCAAGGTCTAGGCAACTTCCAAGAAGATTTACAACGACTCAAGAAAGCAGTATCCTATCTAGAGTCCTTTACTTCAAAGGACACACTACCCAAGGAGAACTCACATGAGCTTTGAACGTCAGAAAGAAAAAGGTAAGCGTCCAGACCCCGGACGTATTCCCAGCAAGATGTAATAGGTATAGAATCCAATTACCCGAAAATGACGCTTCCACGTAGGGAGCGTTGTTCCTCTAGTAACAACGTCATTAAGGAGTTTCTAAATGTCTTATACCCCCACTCGTCTAGTCAATGGTGTTACCACTGCCCCCAAAGGTTACACACTTGGTCGTTATCGTGTTCCTGTACCGACTGACTCTTACCTAGACTTCCATGATTTCAATCAATACGCTACTGCGGATTGGACGGTAACCAACACTAGTTCTCACGCTACCATTGGTCTTGTAGCTGGTGCTGGTGGTCTTGTATCTGTTGTTGGTGGTGCATCTAGTGTCACAAGTGACATTGGTGCAATCATCTCTAACCCCCTTGACATCAACATCCCTGCTAACACAGCAGGAGCTACCATTCCTCCCACTGCTCAAGCTTGGTTCTATTGTGGCTTTAAGGCAACAACTGCTGCCAATGACCAACTCCAGATTGGTGTTACCAGTGCTAACTCTGCATTGACTCCTTCTGATGGTATCTACTTCAACAAGGCTGCTGGTTCTACTTCTGTTACTTGTGTTGTACGCAAGGGTAGTGCTTCTCTGGCTGCTACTGCTTACTCTACTGGTACTACTACCGTAGCCACTCTTGCTGATGCTACCTTCCTTAAACTAGGTTGGCACTACGATGGTAATGGCTATGTCAACGTATTCGTTAATGATGCAATGACCTGTCGTATTGATGTGGGTGGTTCTACTGGTACTGTTGTAGCTACCTTCCCCCAAGCTACTGCTCTAGCTGCTGGCTTTGGTCTTAAGGCTGCTGCTACTGCTCCTACTACTGGTGACATGATTGTTGACTTTATGTTGGCTGCTCAAGATCGTTCCTACTAAGTAATAAACAACTATGCACAATACGTTAGTACATGAAGAGACTAAGGACAGTGTTACTGTCTCCATCATTAGTGATGGAAGTAAGAATACTGTGTTCCTAGTAACAGGTACTATCAAGCATGAAGATGACTCAGTATTTGACATCATTAACACCTCTAGACTTTCTGGTAATCCTCCTAATCTTCGTCTTGATGGTACTGCCTTTATGGTGGAAACAGGACTGAAGGTAATCATGAGCTACCGAGATCAACCCTTCATTCTTCCCATTGAGGGAAGAGGAAAGACTGAACTTGGTTGGGTAGGGGGGATTATTGGGCGAGAGATTGATATGACGTTCAAAGGTACTGGGTCATTCTTCATAGTCCTAGATGTAAGTAAGATGGGTGTTTAGCACCTTAAGGGGTATGACATGAGCGATGTATTTATCAAGAGTGGGGAACAACCTCGCTACTTTAGGTTTGGTAGTGTCAATTACACTACTACAGCTTCTCCAACTAACTCTGTACCGCTGTATAAGGAGAGTCCTTACTCCTCTTTCCAAGCGATTGCTACAGCATCTAGTGGGACTGTAACAGGGACAGTCTTGATCCAAGTCTCCAATGAAGATGACACCTTTAATGGTGTGAAGAGCAACTGGATTACTATTGCAACTATCAGTTTGACTGGGACTACCACTGCAACAGATGGCTTCACTACTATTGCTCCTTGGCGATATGTACGAGCTAGTGTGACTGCAATCAGTGGTACTAGTGCTACCATCGAAGTTTTGATGGGTGTGTGATGGCTACCGTCACAGAGAAGTATGGAGCCTATAACCCAGTAGGCCCATTCTTTATCAGTACCTATGGGGTAACAGACTCTATCTATGGAGTAATTGCTGATCCTCAATCCCAAGAGTTCTTGTTGCTTGAAGATGGATTCTTTATGCTACAAGAGGATGGAAGCAAAATCTTTTTGGATTAACACATGACTACTACTAACTTTGTCTCAGGTACAGTTATCCAGAGTGACTGGCTCAATGATGTAGATGAGGCTGTCTATACAACTGTTCCTAGTAACACAGCCAGCATAGCAACACTAGAAGGTAGTTCTGGGTCTGCTCATGTTGGCTACACCCCAGCAGGTACAGGAGCCGTAGCAACTACGGTGCAGACTAAACTGCGTGAGTCTGTGAGTGTTAAAGACTTTGGTGCTGTGGGTAATGGAATTGCAAATGATGCTGCTGCAT
>Ga0114964_10000781_pt1 | contig 23833 bp, 18 predicted proteins | sample C_131016_MF_Meta_FD_92638 | JGI IMG/M metagenome (GOLD analysis project Ga0114964, IMG submission 92638) | Freshwater microbial communities from Lake Croche, Canada to study carbon cycling - C_131016_MF_MetaG | ecosystem: Environmental > Aquatic > Freshwater > Lake | place: Lake Croche, Canada...
AATTCCATCTCGAAAACGCCCGCGCCAAGCTTGATGCGCTCAATACGACCCATGCCGTTGCCAAGGCTCTGGCCACGGGCGCGATCGCGCTGTTTTAAGAGCCTACAACTCTGATCTCCTTGCATTTTTAACAATTCAGCGGATCGAATACATTATCCTTGCAATACAATTATAAGTAGTAAATATATTGTATTGCAATTAAATAAATAAATCCTGCTCTTTTGATCAGTATTCTATTTTTATTTATCGGCTAATCATCACACCATCGATAACCAACTGAAGAGAGGTGTGCTATGATCAGAGTAATTCACGGCCATGAACGATCTATGTTCCCAAGGGAAATTGATCAAATGCACCGCTTAAGAAAAAAAGTATTTTACGACCGCATGAATTGGGATGTTACTATTATCAATACTTGGGAAGCCGACGGATTTGACGCGCTTGATCCAGTCTATCTGCTCAAAATGAGCGAAGAAAATGAAGTGATTGGGACAGTCCGCCTGTTACCGACCACCGGTTTTACCATGATCAATGATATATTTTCCGAACTTCTCCCTGATGGCGCGCCTATTTACAGCCCGCGCATCTGGGAAGGCAGCCGGTTTGCTGTCGACTCGGATGTCTCGCAGACAGGCGAACGCACAGCTGTCAGCCGCACCGCCATCGAATTGCTGTTGGCAGGCAACGAGATCGGCATGGGTATCGGCATGACCCATTGTGTCGGCGTGTTCGATTTGAACATGCACCGCCTCATGAAACGGATCGGTTGTGCGGGCGAACCTCTGGCCCCACCCAAACGGATCGGCCATGTCATGTGCATCGCTGTGCTGATGGAGATGGGCGAGGCAACCGATGCCCGCCTGCGCCATCTCGGCGGCATCAAGGGCGAGGTCATCGAACCGCGCAAAACCGCCCAGATCACCAAGAAGAAGTCCGTGTCCCACGCGGCCTGATGTAACGAGATCGGCCATCACATCCATCGCGGCCCGGGTGATCGAGGGCGCGATGGAGAGGCCACCAGCCATTGCGACAATCCCAGCCGCTCAGGCCGGTGTCACCTTGTCCAGTTCATCACCGAGCACATCGCGCATCCAGCGGAATGCGGCATTGCTGGCAGGCACACCCGCATAGATCGAAGCGTGTAGGAGCAAGGCCCTGAGCTCCTCGAGCGTCACACCGTTTTTCAGTGCAGGTTTGACATGCAGCTTGAACTCCTCCTCGCGATGCAGGGCGATCATCATCGCCAGCGTGACGCAGGAGCGCAATTTGAAGGGCAGCGTGTCGTCACCCCACATTTCGCCCCAGGCATTGCGGGTGATGAAATCCTGCCAGGGCATGGTGAACGGCCCAGATTGGGCCAGTGAGCGTTGAACATGATCAATCCCCAGCACCGCTTTGCGATTGGCCAAGCCTGCGTCGAATGCGCCGCGCGCAGGCGCGGGCAGTAAGGCGCCGTGATGCTCGAGCCAGTCGACCAGCAGATCATTGACGGCCTTGGGCTGTTCCATCGCAATCAGATGCGCGGCACCTTCCACGATCCGCAATGTCGAACCGGTGATCGCGGCACTCAACGCCGCACACATCTCCGGCGTGGTGACGGGGTCATGGCGTCCCGCGACAACCAGACAGGTCTGTTTGATCCCGCCCAGTTGCGGCCGTAAGTCCATCGCGCCAATGGCCTCACAGCACAGCGCATAGCCTTCGGCATCGCCGCTGACAAAGCGGGTGCGGGCAAAGGCCACTATTTCAGGACAGGCCACCGCACTGTGTTCCGTAAACCACCGCCCCATGGCGGCATCGACAATCGCGCCTAATCCCTGCTCGCGCACGGTTCCGGCGCGAGCCTGCCATCCATCCTGCGGCGGCAGATAGGCATCGGTGGCCATCAAAACCAGCGAGCGCACTTTGGCGGGATAGCGGATGGCCAGCGCCTGCGCGGTCATGCCGCCCAGCGACAGCCCCACCACATGAGCCGAGGGGATCGACAGCGCATCCATCAGCCCTGCCAGATCATCGGCCAATTGACCGATGGTCACCGGCCCGGCAGTCGATGACCGTGCGTGACCTCTGGTATCGTAGCGCAAGACGCGGCAACGGCCCGCGAGTGCGCGGGCCTGCGCATCCCACATTTCCGCACTGGTGCCGAGCGAATTTGAAAACACCACCACCGGCGCGCCTTCCGGCCCAGCCAGATCATAAAACAGGTTCACGCCATTCACGGCCATCAGGGGCATGGTTTATCCTTTCCTTGAAAGAGCGGCCGTCACCTGCGCGGCCTGGTCCAGCGCAGACGGAACAATCATGGAGGCCGCCTGCACCGCGGGCGTGGGATCGAACAAGGCTTTCAAACGCTCGCTGTTCAAAGCTGCGGGCAGGTCCGGCCTTGCGCCGATCACCTCCAACAGGTGCTGCCCTGTCTGGCGCACTGTGCCTGCGGCCTGTTCGATCAGATGATGGGCATGGCCGGCACCCAGATCGGCAGACAGGGCCGAGGCGACCGCATCGGCATAGATCAAGCCACGGGTCTGGTGGAGATTAAAGGCCATGCGTCCGGTATCGACCTCCAGCCCCTCGGCGATCCGCCTGGCTTCAAAGAGGGCACCGGCCAGCAGCCCGAACAATTGTGGCAGAGCGTGCCATTCGGCATGCCAAGCCCCTGCGGGCCGCTCGTGTGACGCCGCCAAACCGGCTTGCATTGTCTGGTTCAAGCCCTGGGCCGCCTGAAAGGCCGCAATGATGACCGTGGCCGCCACGGGATTGCGCTTGTGGGGCATGGCCGATGAGCCGCCACGCCCGGCGATGAAGGGTTCGGAGACCTCCCCGACTTCGGTCGAGGACAGATTGACAATGTCCCCTGCCATCTTGGCCAGCGAACCAAGCACCTGCGTGACAAAGGCGGCAAGGGATACAACAGGACTGCGGCGCACATGCCAGGGCACCGGATCGAAAGCCAGACCGAGCAGACGCGCGAAGTCCTGGCCCGTTTTGGCATGGGCCGGCGAACGCCCCGACAGCGTGCCGACCGGTCCTGCCAGCGAGGCTTTCAGAATGGTCGGGGCCAGAACCGGCCAGGGGGCCAGCGCATCGCACAGGCCCGACAGCCAGACCGCCACTTTATAGCCGAAGCTTACAGGCACCGCGTGCTGGCCGTAGGAACGCCCGACACATGGCGCTCCGGCATGGCGCGACGCCAGCGCGGACAAAGCCGCCAGCACCCCGATGGCCTGCGGCAGCAAAGCCTCCATCGACTTCTGTACCTGCATCATCAGGGCGGTATCCATCACATCCTGTGTGGTCGCCCCCTTGTGCACATGGGGTTCGTATTCAGGCGGCAGTGTTTTGCGCAAGGCATTGATGAAGGGAATGGTCGGCACGCCCGACAAAGCCGTGGACTGGCCCAAAGCCTCCAGATCGAAATCCCGCGGTTCAATGGCGGCCAAGGCCTCGGCCACGCCGGGCGGGCAAAGCCCGTTGTTGGTCTGCGCCATGGCCAGCGCCCATTCCACCTTCAGCATAGCGGCCAGACGCGAGCGGTCAGACCAGATATCCCCCATGGACGCAGGCACGAACAGCGGGCCGCTGAGCGTTGAATCCAGTGCCGAAAAGCTCATACCAGTTCCTTCGTCATATGCTGAGAGCAACACAGGGTGATTCCAGTGTATCTTATAACACGATCACCCGCCTGCCACAGCAATGGCACGGCCCAGCAATGGATCACAGCCCCTGATGCGCCTGTCGGGTGCGGGCCTGGATATCGCGCAGAACCTCCAGCTCGTCATGGGTCGGCCAAGGCGTTTCCACCACCTCTGCGGCATAGCGCACCGGCCAGCCCAGACTGTCCTCGATCTGCGAACGGCTGATACCGGGATGGATCGAGACAACACTCATCTCGCAGGTTTCGGGATCGGGGGCATAGATGGCCATGTCGGTGATCAGCCGTGTCGGCCCCTTGGTCTTGATGCCCATCGCCCGCCGCTCGACCCCGGTGCGTCCGTGACCCATCGATGTGATGAAATCGAGCCTGTCGACAAAGGCGCGTTTGGATTGCGCCATGATGATGAAAATTTCCTGGCAATTGGAGGCGATTTCCGGTGCGCCACCCCCGCCCGGCAGGCGCACTTTGGGCGCATCATAGGCTCCGACGACTGTCGTGTTGAGATTGGCGAAGCGGTCGATCTGCGCCCCGCCGAGAAAGCCGACGCTGATGCGCCCGCCCTGCAACCAGTAGCGGAACATTTCCGGCACCGAGACGGTGGTCAGCGCGGTATCGCACAATTCGCCATCGCCGATCGACAGGGGCAGAACGGTAGGACGGGTGGCGATCGTGCCGCTTTCATAAATCAACGTGATATTCGGCGCATGGGTCAAACGGGCGAGATTGCATGCGGCTGAGGGAGCGCCGATGCCGACAAAGCAGACATCCTCGTTGCGCAGGGCGCGGGCGGCGGCAATCGTCATCATTTCTGTGGGGGTATGGTTCGCGGTTGTGGCGGACATGGTCAACTCCTCACGACGGCTTGCTGGCTTTGGCAGAACGGGCATAGACGGCAAAGGCCTCAGGTCCCTGTTCCAGCACATGGCGGGTTATCCATGCCAGGAAACTGTCCCGATCACGCGAGATGGCATCCCAAGCGATATAGAAACTGTTGTCGCGGCTGTAATAGCCCTGCGCATAGGACGGATGCGCTCCGCCCGGCACCACGCATACGGCGGAGATGGTCCATGAGGGCAGGATCACCGCATTGCGATTGGTCGGTCCGAAAGTATCGACCACCTCCTCCACCGTCACAATCGACCGTTTGGAGGCCAGCACGGCTTCCTTCTGGACCCCGGTAATGCCCTCGAGCAGCACATTGCCTTCACGATCGGCCCGCAAGGCATGGATGACGGCCACATCGGGCCTGATTGCCGGCATCGCCGCCAGAACCTCGCCGGTAAAGGGGCATGTAACCGACCTTATGTTGGGATTGACCTGTGACAGATCCGCTCCCAGATAGCCGCGCATCATCGCAAAAGGCAGGTTGGCGGCTCCCGCCTCATAGGCATTGGCCATCGCGGCGTGCGAATGTTCCTCGATTTCCAACGGCTGCGGCCATTTGTTTTCTATCGCATCCCGAAAACGGTGCAGGGAGCCGACGCCGGGATTGCCACCCCACGAGAAAACCAGCTTGTCCGCGCAGCCCATCCCGATCAGCTGGTCATAGATAATATCGGGTGTCATCCGCACCAGTGTCAGATGTTTGCGCTGTTGCCGGATCACCTCATGGCCTGCGGCATAGGGGATAAGATGGGTGAAGCCCTCCATGGCCACCCGGTCCCCATCACCGATGCAATGGGCCACCGCATCGCGCAACGACATGAATTCAGCCATGTGACCTCCCGCCGGTCTGTCCTGTCCCCGTGTCCGTCAGGACTTGACGAACACGGAATAATATGTTCGTATAGTGAACAATCATCCATTCTGCGAACGATTTTGCGCTGTTCAGGCGCTTGCGTCAAGCGGTAGTCGACAAGCGGCGGCCTTGGAGATCCCCACCGGCGTTGATGCCGGCTTCCGCAAAGGCCGATCCGGCTGCACTGAGACCGTCGCAAGCGAGACCTTTACGAACAATACAAAGACCTGAAACGATACACTATGCCTTCGATGAGAGCTCCGATGAGCCAAACCACCCAGCCGACACCCGGCGAGCGCGATCCGTCCTATGTCGAAGCCTTTGCCCGCGGCTTGCGGGTGATCCGCGCCTTTGGCGAGGGACGCGAGACGATGACCCTGGCCGATATTGCCAAACTGACCGATTTGCCGCGTGCCACGGTGCGGCGTTCGCTGTTTACACTGGGCCATCTCGGCTATGTCACCGATGACGAGCGGCAATTCCGCCTGACGCCGAAAGTCCTGTCGCTCGGCTACGCCTATCTGTCCTCGACGCCGCTGCCGCGCGTGATCCTTCCCGCACTGGAAATGGTCAGCGAACAGGTCAGCGAGAGCTGCTCGGCGGCTATTCTGGATGGCCCCGATATTGTTTACGTTGCCCGTTCGGCCACCAAACGCATCATGTCGGTCGGGCTGGCGGTGGGATCCCGCCTGCCTGCCTCCTGCACCTCGCTGGGCCGCGCTTTGCTGGCCTTCGAGCCTGTGGAACGCCAGCAGGCCATACTGGCCGCCAGTCCCCTGAAACCTCTCACCCCCAAAACAGTCACCGATCCGCAAGCTTTGCTGGGCCTGTTGCAGCAGGTCGCACGGCAGGGCTATGCCTTTGTCGACGAGGAGCTGGAACTCGGCCTGCGCTCGATTGCCGTGCCTGTCACCAATGCTAACGGACATGTCGTGGCCGCCATCAATGTCAGCACGCAGGCCTCGCGTGTCAGCGAGGAAACCATGTGCACCACGATCCGGCTTGCCCTGGTCCAGGCCGCCACCAGCGTGCGCTCGTCCCTGCTGTGACAAACTCCGCAGTGGCTAAAAATCCAAACTCTGGTTAGACCGTATTACAAATGTAAAAAACGACGCGTCAGAAAGGTTCTCCGATGTCCACAGCTCCAGATTCCCGCACGGCTGCCTATCGCGCGGTCGGCCCGCTTCCCGCAGGACATCCCGAAGTGCGCCAGGGCAAGATCGGTGTGCTTCTGACCAATCTGGGCACGCCCGACGGCACCGATTACTGGCCGATGCGCCGCTATCTGAAAGAGTTCCTCTCCGACCGCCGCGTCATCGATACCCCGCGCATCCTGTGGTGGCCGATCCTGAACCTGATCATCCTGTCACTGCGCCCGCAAAAGAAGGGCAAGGATTACGCCTCGATCTGGAACAACGAGCTCAATGAATCCTTCCTAAAAACCATCACCCGCGACCAGGCCAAAGGCATGGCCGAAGTGGCCAAAGAGCTTGATGACCGGATCATCGTCGATTGGGCCATGCGCTATGGCAATCCGTCGATCCAGTCGCGGATGGAAGCCCTGCAGGCCCAGGGCTGCGACAGGGTGCTGGTAATCCCGCTTTATCCGCAATATGCGGCCGCCACCTCGGCGACCGCCTGCGACAAGACGTTTGAAGTTCTGATGAAAATGCGCTGGCAGCCGACCATCCGTATTTCGCCGCCCTATCACGACGAGCCGGCCTATATCGATGCTCTGGCCGCATCCATCCGCAACCATCTGGCGACCCTGGATTTCGAACCCGAGGTGATCCTGACCTCCTTCCACGGTGTGCCCAAGCGCTATTTGATGCTCGGCGACCCCTACCATTGCCATTGCTACAAGACATGGCGCTTGCTGCGTGAAAACCTCGGCAAAACGCCCGACCAGATGATGATCAGCTTCCAGTCGCGGTTCGGGCCGGAAGAATGGCTGCAGCCCTATACAGACAAGACCGTCGAGGCCCTGGCCAAAAAGGGCATCAAGCGCATGGCGATCATCGCACCTGGTTTCTCGTCCGATTGTCTGGAAACGCTGGAAGAACTTGACGGCGAGAACCGCGAAATCTTCATGCACAACGGTGGCGAGCAATTCAGCTATATTCCCTGCCTGAACGCCTCGCCCGAAGGTCTGAGCGTCATCGAAACCGTCATGCGGCGCGAATTGATGGGCTGGATCTGATCAGGGCCTCCCTGCCCCGTCTGGACAAGAAGGTTGAACAGGATGGAGATTGCGTGAGATTTCCAACCTGTTCCAAAGCCGTTATACTGAACCCGTTTCAAGACCCGGCTCTGCCGAGACCCCATTCGACATAGGCCGCCATGCGTATCATCCTGACCCTCTGCATGTGGATTGGCCTGCTGGTGCCGGCCGCCGCACAGAATTACAAAGTCAGCGACCTTTCGGTCGGCAACTGGTCGGGTGGGGCCTATCTCAACCGCAAAACAAACGAGTTCGCTTATTGCGGCATGTTTGCCAGCTATAAATCCGGCATCGGCGTGCATTTTGCCATCGACAATGACGAGGAATGGCGGATCGGGTTCAATGCACAAAAATTCCAGTTCCGTGCCGGCAACAGCTATTCCATCGCCTATACGATTGACGGCAGTCCGGCGAGCGTGCTGACAGGCGTGGCCAAGGACACCAATTTTATCGTGGTTGAATTGCCGAGCAAATCCGCTTTGTTCGACCAGTTCCGCTCCGGCAATATGCTGACCGTTTCGGTCGCCGGAAGTATCCACCAGTTCAGACTCGAAGGCACTTCGAAAGCTCTCGCGGTTTTGCTTGATTGCGCCCGCAACTATTCACCCGCCGGGCGCGAGGCCCGACGCGACGTGCGCCCCTCTGCCCCGCCACCTCCCAACCAGACAAGCGGCACTGTCACAGCCAATGACCGCCTGGATGCAACCCGCTTTGTGGCCAACCTGTTTTCGCGCACCGACTTCCGCAATTACCGTTTCATGAGCTCGGACGAACTCAGCGACAAAACTCTGCCGGATGTCGTGCGTTCGGCCGATGTGGCGTGGATTGCACCGCAGGCCATCGGCCTTTTGCACATCTTCTCCACGCAGACGACCTCCATCGACGATCAGGTCAGCTCGGCACTGGCGGGCGATGCAAAGGCCTGCAATGGCCGTTTTGCCTCGGGCAAGGTCTCGGATGAGGACGACAGCAATTTCAAGCGGCTCTATACGATCTGCGATGACAAGAGCAAGAGCTTCAACATCGAATATCTGTTCCTGCCGCGCAAGAACGGTCTGGCTTACCGCTTCGGCACCATGGTGTTCGGGCGGGCCGATCAGGCGCCCGACAACAAGGACCTGCGCGACGCCCTCAAAAAAGCGGCCTTTACAAAAGCCGACTGACCGGTATCAGGCCGCGCCGATCCGCAATAGATCGAGCACATGGACCAGGCCGACCGGCCGACGGTCCTCGGTGACTATCAAGGCGCCGATCTTGCGGGTTTCGACGATTTCCAGCGCTTCGGCCACCAGCGTCTCGGGCGGCACCGAGGCAGGATTGGCGGTCATAACCTGATCAACCGTCTGTCCCAGCAGGTCGGCACTCATGTGGCGGCGCAAATCGCCATCGGTGATGATGCCGCTCAACAACCCCCGTGCATCGACAACCAGCACACAGCCGAAGCCCTTGGCGCTCATGGTCACAAGGGCTTCGCCCATGCGCGAGCCCTGCGCCACCAGCGGCAGAAGATCGCCGGTGCTCATGATGGCACTCAGCTGCTTGAGTTGGGCACCCAGCTTGCCGCCGGGATGGTAGGTACGGAAATCATGCGAGGAAAAGCCGCGCGCCTCCAGCAAGGCAATGGCCAGCGCATCGCCAAGCGCCACCTGCATCGTGGTCGAGGTGGTGGGTGCAATCCCGTTGGGGCAGGCTTCTTTGGCTTTGGGCAGCGCGATCAGGATATCGGCCTCGCGGCCCAGCGCGCTGTCCGGGTTCGAGGAAACCCCGATCAGCGTGACGCGGAACCGCTTGGCATAAGCGACAATATCGCTCAGTTCGGTTGTCTCGCCAGACCATGACAGCGCCAGGATGACATCGTCAGGCTGTACCATGCCCAAATCGCCGTGGCTGGCTTCCGCCGGATGGACGAAATAGGCCGGTGTGCCGGTCGAAGCCAGGGTCGCGGCAATCTTGCGGCCGATATGGCCCGATTTGCCCATGCCAGACACGATGACCCTGCCGGAAGAGCGGGCAATCAGCTGCGCCGCAGCGGCAAATGATGCACCCAACTCGCCCGACATCGCGGTAATCAGAGCCTCGAGACCGGCTTTCTCGGCCTCCAAAGCCTGTTGGCCGGAGCGGATAAGCTGGTCCGCCGCAGCAGGTCCGGTCCCGGCCATCCCTGTCACAGTCCCATGCGCTTGATGGCAGCCCGCAGGGGCGCTCCCAGCTCGGGATGGGCCAGACCCAAAGCGAGATTGGCAGTAAGAAAGCCAATTTTCATACCGGTGTCGTAGATATCGCCATCGAACAGATGGGCGTAGAAATCCTGTGATTTGGCCAGCGCGATCATCGCATCGGTCAACTGGATCTCGCCGCCCGAACCACGCTCCTGTGTGGCCAGAATATCGAAAATCTCAGGCTTCAGGATATAGCGTCCGGAAATGGCAAGGTTTGACGGGGCCGTGCCTTTGGCCGGCTTTTCAACCATCTGCGTGATGCCGAGATCGCCGCCTTTCTGCTCGATCCCGACAATGCCGTATTGGTGGGTCTCGTTGTCGGGCACTTCATAGACCGCGACAACATTGCCCTGATGCCGGTCATAGGCATCGATCATCCCTTTGAGGCACGGGGCATCACCGTGATGCAGCATATCGGGAAGCAGCAAGGCGAAAGGCTCGTTGCCGACGATCTCGCGTGCGCACCAGACCGCATGGCCCAGGCCGAGCGGCGATTGCTGGCGGGTGAAACTGGTCTGGCCAGCGCCCGGCAGGTCGATTTCCAGCAATTCGAGTTCCTTGATCTTGTTGCGGTCGCGCAAGGTGCGGTCCAACTCGAACTGGATATCGAAATGGTCCTCGATCGCCCCTTTGTTGCGCCCTGTCACAAAGATGAAGTGCTCGATGCCCGCGGCGCGCGCCTCATCGACAACATGCTGGATCACCGGACGGTCCACCACCGTCAGCATCTCCTTGGGAACGGCTTTGGTGGCAGGCAGGAAACGGGTACCCAATCCGGCAACCGGAAACACCGCTTTGCGAATTCTTGCCTTACTTGTGCTCTGGCTCATGATTCAAGCATTCTCGATTTCGAGTGAAAAATTCAGACAAAAAAGATATTAACCACACAAGACTGAACCATTCGTGAATGGCCACCCCATGCCCGCTTAGAATGAGGCAGGCCAAACGTCAATGATTTGCAAACTTTCCTCAGGCACAACGGCAGGATGGCCATTGCCTTTGTGATTCGATGTGTGAGGCTCCGTGTTGAAAATCCGCTCCCTTTTGTCCTTTTTCCAGGTGCTGGCAACCGTGATCGGCCTGTGCGCAGCACCTTCGGCCATGGCACAATCGAGTGAGGATTTTCAGGCTTTCCTCCAGAAAATCAAACAGCAAGGCCTCTCGCGCGGTCTCAAAGCCGCCTCTCTCGACCGCAGTCTGGAGGGGGTGACCCTCGATACGGCTGTGATCGCACTCACCCAGAAGCAGTCGGAATTTACCAAGCCGATCTGGTCCTATCTCAATGACGGCTTGGGCGGCGGGCGGATCGACAAGGGCAAAGCCTTGATCGCCCAGCATAAAACCCTGTTCGATCATGCCGAGAAGCGTTTTGGGGTCGATCGCGGGGTGATCCTCGGCATTTGGGGGATGGAAAGCAATTTTGGCGGCTTCAGTGGCGACAAGGATGTGATCCGGTCGCTCGCCAGCCTCGCCTTTGTCGGCTACCGCGGCGATTTCTTCCGCAATGAATTGATGATCGCGCTTGAGCTGGTCGACAAGGGCCAAGCCCCGCGCGAGAGCTTGAAAGGCTCGTGGGCCGGCGCGATGGGGCAGACGCAGTTCATGCCCTCGAGTTTCAAAGCCTATGCGATCGATTTTGACGGCGATGGACATAAGAACATCTGGACCAACCTGCCCGATATTATCGGTTCGACCGCCAATTATCTGGCCGCACATGGATGGGTGGCGGGGCTGCCCTGGGGTTTTGAGATCAAACTCCCGTCAAACTATGCCTACAGCCTGACAGAGGGAGACTTCGCTGCCTTTGCGAGGCAGGGCGTCAAACGTGCCGATGGCAAGCCGATGCCGCAACGCGGCAATGCGAAGCTGTTCTTCCCCGCGGGCAGCGAGGGGCCGGTTTTTCTGATTACCAAAAATTTCGACATGATCCGCGCCTATAACGCATCCGATGCCTATGCGCTGACGGTGGCCCATCTGGGAGACCGGATCAGGGGAGGCGCGCCCTTCATCAAGCCTTGGCCCAGCACCATGCCTCAACTGTCCGCCGACGAGCGGGTGGAGTTCCAGCAACGCCTGCAGGCCCTTGGCTATGATGTCGGCGAGATCGATGGGCGGATCGGATCGAAAACCCGCAATGCCTTGCGTCAGGAACAAATCAAGCGCGGACAGGTGCCGGATGGATGGCCGAGCCCGCGCGCGCTCAATATGCTAAATAACTGAGTGCAGATGATTGTCCCGCCGCAATCGGGCGGGACATAGGCTCTCAACGTGGCAGAGTGGTGCTGCCCATCAGGAATTTATCGACGCTATGAGCGGTCTGGCGCCCTTCGCGGATGGCCCAAACCACCAGCGACTGGCCACGCCGCATATCACCACAGGCGAACACTTTTTCAGCCGAGGTCTTGTAGGCGACCATATCGGCTGCCACATTGCCGCGCGGATCGAGCTTGACGCCCAGTTCGTTGACAACGGCCTCGGTCACCGGAGCCACAAAGCCCATGGCCAGCAGCACGAGTTCGGCTTTCAACGCGAATTCCGTTCCGGCAATCGGCTTGAAATTCTCGTCGACCCGGACACAGTTCAATTCCTTGACGTGTCCGTCCTCGCCGGTGAAGGAAACGGTGTTGACCGCGAAATCACGCTCGGCCCCTTCCTCTTGCGAGGAGGAAGTGCGCATTTTCAAAGGCCAGTTCGGCCAGGTCAGCGCCTTGTTCTCCTTTTCGGGAGGCTGCGGCATGATTTCGATCTGGGTGACCGACAGGGCACCCTGACGCACCGAGGTACCGATGCAATCGGAACCGGTATCACCGCCACCGATCACCACCACATGTTTGCCCTGGGCCAGGATCGGTTCGTTGGCTTGGACCTGCTCATGCGACACGCGGCGGTTCTGCTGCGGCAGAAAATCCATCGCGAAATGCACGCCGTGCAAGTCACGGCCCGGCACGGCCAGATCGCGCGGCTTTTCCGAGCCACCGGCCAGTATGACCGCGTCATGGCTATCGACCAGTTCCTTCAGAGCCTTCTGCTTGCCGACTTCGACATTGTAATGGAACACCACACCTTCGGCTTCCATCTGGCTGATGCGGCGGTCGATCAACGGCTTTTCCATCTTGAAGTCGGGAATACCGTAACGCAGCAGGCCGCCGGCCTTGCCGTTCTTTTCATAGACATGGACCTCATGGCCCGCGCGCGCCAACTGCTGGGCAGCGGCTAAACCGGCAGGGCCGGATCCGACAATGGCAATGCGCTTGCCGGTCTGGTGGCTGGCCACTTCGGGAACCAGCCAGCCTTCTTCCCAGGCCCGGTCGACAATCGCACATTCGATCGATTTGATCGTAACGGCCGTGTCGGTCAGGTTGAGCGTGCAGGATGCCTCGCAAGGAGCGGGACAGACGCGGCCGGTAAATTCCGGGAAGTTATTGGTCGAATGCAGATTGCGGGACGCCTCCTGCCAATCGCCGTGATAGACCAGATCGTTCCAATCCGGAATCTGGTTATTCACCGGACATCCGTTGTGGCAGTAGGGAATGCCGCAATTCATACAGCGGGCGGCCTGATCCTTGGTCGCCTCCTCGGACAGAGGAATCACGAATTCCTTGAAGTGCCGGATGCGGTCCGAAGCCGGTGCATAACGGCGGTCCTGACGCTCGATTTCCAAAAAGCCTGTGACCTTGCCCATGATCACTCTCCTGCCACGGCCAAAGGCCGGTTTTCGTTTTGCGACTGCAATTCCTTCAATGCGCGGCGATATTCGACCGGCATCACCTTGCGGAATTTGGTTTTGTACTGGTCCCAATTGTCCAGAATCTCTCTGGCGCGGGTCGAACCGGTATAGCGGGCATGGTTGTCGATCAACCGGTGCAAGCGTTCCGAGTCATAACGCGTCATGTCCGACATCACGTCGACACGGCCATGGCCTGTCAGATCACCGCCCTGGTGGTTGAGGCGCTCATTGAGTTCCTCTTCCTCGGGCACATGTTCCAGTTCCACCATCGCCATGTTGCAGCGTTCGGCAAAATTGCCTTCCTCGTCGAGCACATAGGCAATGCCGCCCGACATGCCGGCCGCAAAGTTGCGGCCTGTCTTGCCGATCACGACAACGACACCGCCGGTCATATATTCGCAACCGTGGTCACCCGTGCCTTCGACAACCGCCACAGCACCCGAGTTGCGGACGGCGAAACGCTCGCCGGCCACACCGCTGAAGTAGCATTCACCGGCAATCGCACCATACATCACGGTGTTACCGACAATGATGGATTCATGCGGCACGATCTTGGTGGCCTCTTTGGGGGGATAGATCACGATGCGACCGCCCGACAGGCCCTTGCCGACATAGTCGTTGGCTTCGCCTTCGAGCTCCAATGTCACACCATGGGCCAGCCATGCGCCGAAACTCTGGCCTGCCGTGCCTTTCAGGTTCACATGCACCGTATCATTGGGCAGTCCCTTATGGCCGTAACGCTTGGCAATCTCGCCCGACAGCATCGCACCCGTGGCCCGGTTGACCGACTTGATCGGCGAGACGATCTTGACCGGCTTGCGATGTTCGATCGCATCCTTGGCCTGTGCAATCAGACTGCGGTCGAGCACATGCGCGAGCCCGTGATCCTGCGTGCCGGTGTGATAGATCGAATCCTTATAGACCGGATCGGGCTTGTGGAAGATCTTCGAGAAGTCGAGACCCCTGGCCTTCCAGTGCTGGATGGCCCGATCCTGATCGAGCATCTGCATCTGGCCGACCATCTCGTTGAAGGTCCGATAGCCCAGACGTGCCATTTCCTCGCGCACTTCTTCGGCGACGAAGAAGAAGAAGTTGATGACATGCTCGGGCAGACCGAGGAAGCGCTTGCGCAACACCGGATCCTGTGTCGCCACCCCGACGGGGCAGGTGTTCAGGTGGCACTTGCGCATCATGATGCAGCCTGCGGCAATCAAAGGCGCCGTCGCAAAGCCGAACTCGTCGGCCCCGAGCAACGCTCCGATCACCACATCACGGCCTGTCCGCAAGCCACCATCGACCTGCACGGCAATGCGCGAACGCAAGCCGTTCAACACCAGAGTCTGATGGGTTTCGGCCAGACCGATCTCCCATGGTGAGCCCGCATGCTTGATCGATGACAGCGGCGAAGCACCCGTGCCGCCTTCAAAGCCGGAAATGGTAACATGGTCGGCCCGCGCCTTGGAGACGCCGGCAGCCACGGTTCCCACGCCGATTTCCGACACCAGCTTGACCGACACGGCAGCATCGGGATTGACGTTTTTCAGATCATGGATCAGCTGCGCCAGATCCTCGATCGAATAGATGTCATGATGCGGCGGCGGCGAAATCAGACCGACGCCCTGTGTCGAATGGCGGACCTTGGCAATCACGGCATCGACCTTGTGGCCGGGCAACTGGCCGCCCTCGCCGGGCTTGGCACCCTGGGCCACCTTGATCTGCATCATGTCGGAATTGACCAGATATTCGGTCGTCACGCCAAAGCGGCCCGAGGCCACCTGCTTGATGGCCGAACGCATGGTATCGCCATTGGCCATCGGCTTGTAGCGGTCGCTTTCCTCGCCGCCTTCACCGGTGTTAGACTTGGCGCCGATCCGGTTCATGGCAATCGCCAGCGTGGTATGCGCCTCGCGCGAGATCGAGCCGTAGGACATCGCGCCGGTTGCAAAGCGCTTCACAATATCCTGGGCCGATTCCACCTCGTCGAGCGGCACAGGCTTGCGGCCCTCCTCCGAGGCGTCCTTGATCCGGAACAGGCCGCGCAGGGTCAGCAAATGCTCGGCCTGGTTGTTGAGCAATTCCGCATAGGCGCGATACTTGTCCTGCGAATTGCCGCGCACGGCATGTTGCAGCAACGACACTGTCTGCGGGGTCCAGGCATGGGCCTCGCCGCGGATGCGGAACGCATATTCGCCGCCGATATCCAGAACATTGCGATAGATCGGCGCATCACCGAAGGCATCGGTATGGCGATGGACGGTTTCCTGCGCCACTTCGCTGAGGCCGACGCCGCCGATGCGTGAATGGGTGCCGGCAAAATACTTGGCAATCAATTCATCGCTCAAGCCGATGGCATCGAAAATCTGCGCGCCGCAATAGGACTGGTAGGTCGAGATGCCCATCTTCGACATGACCTTCAACAGACCCTTATCCACCGACTTGATGAAGCGCTTTTCGACTTCATAGGCATCGATTTCTTCAGGGAAGTCCTTGGCCATCGCAGCAAGGGTCTCGAAGGCCAGATAGGGGTTGATCGCTTCGGCCCCGTAGCCGGCCAGACAGGCGAAGTGGTGGACCTCGCGCGGCTCGCCGGTTTCAACGACCAGACCGACCGAGGTCCGCAGACCCTTGCGGATCAGGTGGTGATGCACGGCTGCGGTGGCCAGCAAAGCCGGGATCGGGATCCTGTCCGGTCCGACCATGCGGTCAGACAGGATAATGATGTTGTAACGACCCTTGACGGCCGCCTCGGCCCGCTCGCACAGGCGTTCGATGGCTTCCTCCATCCCGGCTGACGATGCCTCAGCCGGATAGGTAATATCCAGCGTCTTGGTGTCGAAGGAATCCTCAAGATGGCCGATGCAACGGATCTTTTCCAGATCGCCGTTGGTCAGGATCGGCTGGCGCACTTCCAGCCGCTTGCGGCGTGAATTGCCTTCCAGATCGAAGATATTGGGGCGCGGACCGATGAAGGAGACCAGGCTCATCACCAGCTCTTCGCGGATCGGATCAATCGGCGGATTGGTCACCTGTGCAAAGTTCTGCTTGAAATAGGTATAGAGCAGCTTCGACTTGTCCGACATCACCGAAATCGGCGTGTCGGTGCCCATGCTGCCGACCGCTTCCTGACCTGTCATCGCCATCGGTTCAAGCAGGATGTTGAGATCTTCCTGCGTGTAGCCAAAAGCCTGCTGGCGGTCGAGCAGGGAGACATCGGTGCGGGAGGCGCGCGGTTCGACCGGACGCAGATCTTCAAGCACGATCTGAGTGCGCTTGAGCCAATCGGCATAGGGGCTGGCAGTGGCCAGTGTGTCCTTCAATTCCTCGTCGGAAATGATCCGGCCCTGTTCGAGATCGACCAGCAACATCTTGCCCGGCTGCAACCGCCACTTGGTGACGATGGTTTCTTCGGGCAGAGGCAGCACGCCCATTTCGGAGGCCATGACCACGAGGCCCTGATCGTCGACATAATAGCGGGCCGGACGCAGACCGTTGCGGTCGAGGGTCGCGCCGATCTGGCGGCCATCGGTAAAGGCCACAGAGGCGGGACCGTCCCATGGTTCCATCAGGGCCGCATGATATTCGTAGAAGGAGCGGCGTTGCTCGTCCATCAGAGGATTACCGGCCCATGCTTCGGGGATCAGCATCATCATGGCATGGGAGAGCGAGTAGCCGCCTTGCACCAGGAATTCGAGCGCATTGTCGAAGCAAGCCGTATCCGACTGGCCTTCGTAGGAAATCGGCCACAGCTTGGAAATTTCGGTGCCGAACAGTTCGGAATCCACCGACGCCTGGCGTGCGGCCATCCAGTTCACATTGCCGCGCAGTGTGTTGATTTCACCGTTATGGGCCACCATCCGGTAGGGATGGGCCAGTGACCATGTCGGGAAAGTATTGGTGGAAAAGCGCTGATGCACCAGAGCCAACGCCGATTCAAAGCGCGTATCGAGCAGATCGGGGAAATATTCGCCCAACTGGGTGGCCAGCAACATGCCCTTGTAGACCAGCGTGCGCGCCGACAGCGAGACCGGATAGAAGCCCTTGGTCAGCGGGTTGCCAAGATTGTAGATGGTGTTGGAAATCACCTTGCGCAGGATGAACAGGCGACGCTCGAAACCATCGGTATCGGCGATGCCCGCACCCTTGCCGATAAAGATCTGGCGGTGGGTCGGCTCGGTCGGCTTGACCGATTCACCAAGACAGGCGGTGTTGACCGGCACATCGCGCCAGCCGAGAAAATGCTGTCCCTCGTCGGCCACGATCTTTTCGATCAGGGCCTCGCAAATCTTGCGGCCTTCGGCGTCACGCGGCAGAAATACATGGCCCACGGCATAGTCACCAGCGGCGGGCAAGGTAAAGCCCAGCTTGGCACATTCCTCGGACAGGAACCTGTGCGGAATTTGCACCAGCATGCCGCAACCGTCACCGGCCTTGGGGTCGGCACCGACCGCGCCGCGGTGGTCGAGATTGAGCAGGATCTGCAGGCCCATCTCGATGATGCCATGCGACTTGCCGCGCTTCATATCGGCCACAAAGCCGACACCGCACGAATCCTTTTCCAGAGCCGGATCATAAAGCCCCTGCGCCTCGGGCAGCTGCGGGTCATTATAGCTCAGGGCTTTGGAGTTTCCGGCTTTCGAACTCACAGAATGAGAATGGCCTGAAGTGGCACTCATGTCACGAAGCGTGCTCGCTGCTTCAATCTTCTGGTTCATCTTGCCCTCGCGCCCGGTCCATCCGGTCACAGTGATAAGCGGCCGGTCAGTCCCGGCCCGATTGGGAGCGTTGATTGGAAGGAGTTTGATCGGGCACGCTCCCTGTGCGCCCGCTCCTTGCGGGCGTTTGCCGGGAAATGCCGGTGACGCCCGTTAGATTCGCGCTTTGGAGGCACGTTTGTCCGCACGCGGAGTTTTCGCTCCGGTCGCGGTCATTACGGTCTTTGTGCCAGCCATGCGCATCAAGTCGGATCCTGAATGATCAGTGTCAAACGTCTATCAAACCTGCCGACCGAGACCGACAAGATAATGGGACAGCAAGACTGTCCTATCTACCCAAACATTGCCAGAAAACTCAGCGGCACACAAGCGGCCATTTCGAGAAATTTTGATATTAAATTGCTCAATTCGCAATTTATGCGCAAGAAAATATCGGAAACTCAATTTTTCTCTTTCCGGGTCAAACCCTAGGGCTGTCCCGAGCAGGTCGGCAGACAGAAATAGTGCTTTCCTTTGTCGGCCGGAGCAGGCAATTTGCTGCCTCAATTCAGGGAGTGCATGACGATGACCGCCAATCCAACGGGCCCGATTCTCAACTTGGCCAGTGACAATGTCTCCGGCATGAGCCAGCCGGTTCTGGCCGCCCTTATTGCGGCCAATGCCGGACCGGAACCGGCCTACGGGACCGACCAGTGGACAGCCAAAGCCGAGGCTTTACTGTCAATCGTATTCGAACATGAGGTCAGCGTCTTTCTGGTGGCGACAGGCACCGGCGCCAATGCGCTGGCGCTGGCGGCGATGTCGCCACCCTGGGGTGCGATTTTCTGCCATTCCGAAGCCCATGTGCTCGATGACGAATGCGGTGCACCCGAAATGTTCACCGATGGCGCCAAACTGGTCGGCGTGGCGGGTGTCGGCGGCAAATTGACCGTGGAGGCACTTGCCCCCGTGGTCGAGCATTTTACGCCCGGCGTCATCAAATCGGTCCAGCCTGCGGCGCTGTCGATTTCGCAGGTCACCGAGGCCGGCACCATCTATACGCTCGACGAGATCAGGACCTTGGGCCACTTCGCCAAACAGCACAAAATGATGTTCCATCTTGACGGAGCCCGTTTCGGCAATGCCATGGTCAGCCTTGGCTGCACACCCGCCGAGATGACCTGGAAAGCCGGCGTCGATGTTGTCACGTTCGGTGCAACCAAAAACGGCTGCATGGCCTGCGAAGCCATTATCTTCTTCAACAAGGCCCATGCCGAAGCCATGCCCTATCGCCGCAAGCGCGGCGGACATACTGTCTCCAAAGGCCGCCTGCTCGGCGCGCAGATGGTGGGCTATCTGGAAAACGATCACTGGATCGACAATGCCCGCCACGCCAATGCCATGGCCACGGCCCTGACCGAGGGACTCAAAACCATTGCAGGGGTCAAACTGCCCTGGCTGACCCAAGCCAACGAAGTGTTTGTCGTGGTTCCAAAAACAGCATCCGCTCGATTGGCCCAAGCCCATATCCGCGCAGCCCCTTGGGGCAGCACCAGCTTGCCCGAGGGTTTCTCAATCGGCCAAGACGAGCAATTCCTGCGGTTCGTGACCAGTTTCACAACAACCCGACAAGACATCGAGACTGTTTTGCAGACGATTGCCGGCTGAACACCCGGGGACTAGGACTACTGGTCTGGTTTGAACTGCTGGATCAGCTATTCAGCAGTTTGAGCACTTCCTCATGCAGGCGCGGATCACCGCTAGCGACAATCGAACCGCCATTGGCGGGAGAACCGCCCTGCCAATCGGTGACAACGCCGCCCGCGCCTTCGACGATCGGCACAAGGGCGACAATGTCGTAGGCTTTCAATTTGGTTTCAACAACCACATCCATATGGCCTGCGGCAATCATCGAATAGGCATAGCAATCACAGCCATAACGGGTCAGCCGCGCCAGAGATTCAACCCGCTCATAGGCTTCCTTGTCACGCCCCTCGAACATCGCCGGTGTGGTGGTCGACAGGGTCGCCTCCTTCAGCGAGGAACAGGCCCGCGATTTCAGGATGCGTTCGCCGCCCGGCCCGCGCCATTTGGCCACGCCGCCATCGCCGAAAAACCGCTCGCGCGTGAAGGGCTGGTGCATCATGCCGTAGCAGGGGCGGCCATTGCGGGTCAGACCGATCAGAGTGCCCCATAACGGCAGGCCCGAAATAAACGCCTTGGTGCCGTCGATCGGATCCAGCACCCAGACAAATTCGGCATCCTCGTTTTCGCTGCCATATTCCTCGCCGATAATCCCGTGCTCGGGGAATGTGGACTTGATCATCTGGCGCATGACCACTTCACTGGCCCGATCGGCCTCGGTCACCGGATCGAAGACGCCGCCCGGGGCCTTGTCGGTCGCAGCCAGCGAGGTGCGGAAAAACGGGAGGATCGTCGCGCCTGACTGCGTCGCCAGATCATCGACAAAAGATGCAAAATCAACCGCAGACATCACGAACCCCACATGCACTGGCCAATCCGGTCAAGCCTTCTGGACCATTCCAATGGCCACTCAGTCTTGATGACGGTGTTTAGAGACGCGATTCCGGCCCGCCTTGCAAGCCACAACCGCATTTAGACCAAAAGACAGCGGCGTCGCCATGGATGTGACGGCCCGTGTGCGCAACCCGATTTTCGAGAAATATCTGCAAAAATCAACATCGACCCTGCGAAATTCAGATGAGATCTGCACTAATCGCATGGCTATACTAGGCATAAAAACGATCAAGCCCTTGATTTATAACAATTCTCAGTCTTTCTACATTGGCATCGCAAACCTTGTTTTTTTGTGCAACGCAAGAGCATATTGTTTCAATGCGATATTACGCCGAGCGCGACATCCCGTGGCCCTATCGGGCGTTTACTCCCTGGACTTTGGCCGCCCGAGAGGTGGCCATTTTTTTGCCGAACACCGCCGGAAAACCGCATTACTCGGCCGCAAGCCGTCCCCTTTGCATGGGAACGGTGATGGCCAATCCGGCAACCGCATCGGCCAGCGCGGTGGTCACCCGCAACATATCGTCCTGCAAGACCATAAACCCGCGATGCAGCTGATAGGTCCGCTCGTCCATGTAAAGGGCGCGGTTGATTTCGATCTGGATCGCGTGCAAGCCCTGTTTGGGCTGGCCATAATGCTCGGTAATAAAACCACCGGCAAAGGGGCGGTTGCGCGCGACCTTGTAGCCAGCATCCGTCAGGCTTTGTTCGACCACCTCGCTGACCATCGCCATGCAGCTGGTTCCGAAGCGGTCTCCGATCACGATATCGGCGCGCCGATGCAGATCACGCAACGGCAAAGAGGGCATCGAGTGGCAATCGACCAGCACGGCAAACCCGTGCCGCCGATGCAACAGCCGCAGCAATTGCCCCAGTTTTTCATGATAGGGATGATAGAGCGCATCGATCCGCGCCAGCACCTCGGCCACCTGCAGAGGTTTTTGGTAGATTTCAGCCCCGTCGGAGACAATTTTGGCAATCGTGCCGAGGCCCGCCGAGACCCTGAGCGAACGGATATTGGCGTAATCGGGCAGGTCATCGGCAAACATCGATGGATCAAGCTCGAAGGGCTCGCGGTTCACATCCAGAAAAGCGCGCGGAAAATGCGCCCTCATCAGCATCAGCCCCTGCCCGGTTACGGGCAAAAACAACTCATCGACATACATATCCTCAGACCGGCGCAGGCTGGCGGGATCAAGGCGTGAAGCCGCCACAAAAGCTGCAGGATAGCAGGCACCGGAATGGGGAGAATTGAACAGCAGCGGTCCCGCTGCCATGGGGTCGCCATGCACCTCGAACGGTAGATCAAACTGATGGGCCTGATAGAGATCCACCTCTGGCTCCCGGGCGAAAACCACACAATATACAACCCATCATGGGTGAGCCTGCCGCAATGATCAAGACTGCACGGATCAAGGGCGCTTGTTTTGAGGCCTCTCGAAACCCAGATCATAGGGGTTGAGCCGGCGCGCTTTGGCCCGCAACGCCTGTGCCTCCTCCCCCTGCCCTAGCCACTGCAAGGCTTGTCCCGCCAGCCCATGAGCACTGGCGGAGAGGGGGGACTGGCGGATCTGGCGCTGCGCTTCCGCCAGAACAGAGGCGGGATTGATGCCGGGATCGCCCAGCATCAGGGCCATCAGATCAAGCCGCAGCCGCCATTGCGGCTTGTTCCACGAGAGACCCGGGGCCAAATCCTTTTCGAAACAGGCCTGTGCGCCATGAACAAGAGCCAGTTGTTCAGACAGCAAGGCCCGCATGGCCAGATTCTGGCAGGGCGTTTCATCATTGTCCCCCGTTGGTCCAGGGTGGGATGCGCCCCAATGGCGGCGGTTGATCAGGCCATCCCATGCCGCCAATTCGGTCAGCATCGCCGGCAAAGCGGATGGGTCGTGCGGCGCTTGCCCTGACCGGGGTTCCAGTCCTGTCGTCGGCATATCGTGCGACCAGAAGATCTCGCCGGTGTCCACCTGCACCAACCGCAACACTAAAAGCCCTTTGGAGGTCTTGCGGATCACCAGCTGGACATCGGGCAGGACATTGCTTCTGTCGCCCAGTACGCTGGCATCCAGCACGACAAGCGTATCGAACCGCGACAGCGCATCGCGCAGATCTTCCACCCATCCCCCGACCTCCGGCGAAGCCGTCTCCGCCAACACCATCACCCTTGCAGGCTGGAAGGCGCGGGCGTTCGGGCCGGGATTGGCGACCTGCGCCTTGTCTGACTTCGGGGCAGCAATCGGCGCCGGCAGAGTGGACCAGACCACCATCAACAACGTGGCAAGGGCCGCAAACCCCAGCAACACCAGTTTCAAATCCAGCGGCAAGAGGGCCAGTGAAAACCGCAAAGTCGGTTCCGGCTGGTCCGGGCGCTGGGCGGAGGCCAGCGGCGCGGGTACATCGGTCTCGGCAAGAGCGGGCCCGAACATCACAGGCGGGCAAGGCTCCCCACGCCCTTTTTGGCCGTCGGCAATGGCAGCCAGTTTTTCGAGCAGCGAGATGCTCAGTTGCGGCATGGCCTGCGTCTGGCCCGAAGGCGCAACGGGAATGAAACTCACGCCATATTGCCCGCGCTCCATGTGCAGATGCAGCGGATCGCCGGCGCCTTCCTGTCCATAATAGCGCTGCATCGCGCGCCGCAATCGCGTCGCCTCGACCCGCACGATCGGATCGGCCTGCGGATCGAAATGATCCGGTCGCATGAACACCTGGGTGGCGATGGTATAGGCTTTGAGCGTATCAGCCTTGCCCTCGACGGAACGGCCAACGCAAAAGGTCAGAAAAGCCGACAGGCGCGGCGAGGCCCGGAATTCATCGCTCGCCAGTATTTGCAACAAAGCCTGTTGAACGGCTTCGGGATCAGGGCTGGCGGCATCGCCCATGCCCATTGTCTGTGGTGCCAACGACATTGCACGCGAACCTTATGTGCCGGCCCCCGACTGGAGGGCCAAAAACAACAAACGCCGGAACGCAACACAACACGTGACACAGGATCCACGACAGCTCAACCTTGGATCATCTGACATTCATAGCAAGATTGACCCGCG
>Ga0114964_10000784_pt1 | contig 23746 bp, 24 predicted proteins | sample C_131016_MF_Meta_FD_92638 | JGI IMG/M metagenome (GOLD analysis project Ga0114964, IMG submission 92638) | Freshwater microbial communities from Lake Croche, Canada to study carbon cycling - C_131016_MF_MetaG | ecosystem: Environmental > Aquatic > Freshwater > Lake | place: Lake Croche, Canada...
ATTCCGTATTTATCCATAATTTTCTTTGGGGTCGGTAATGTTGTGAAATTTTTACTGAAATAGTTAGAATCAATTTTATCATTAATTCATTAAAACTATATTTGATCTATTTATAAATAGATTGATTATCTGATTATCTGATTATTAACAATATAATAATCAAAATACTCCCATTGAGGGATTAACTAAATCGTTTAACCAAGGTATTCACATTTTTTACCCAAAATGCATCAAAAAATGCTAGGGGAATGGCCGCCAGTACAGAGCAAATAACCGTCACGCCAAATGTAGCCCAAAGGATATTCACTGTGGAATCTTGGAGCCCACTCCAATATAAAAAGCTCATGCTACTGACTGAGCAAATGACTAGGGTGTGAACTAAATACAAAGGGAAGCTCAGTTTTCCTAAATAAAACCCAACTCGTCCATTGAGTAATTGAAAAATTTTAGGACTTTGCATTACGGCATAAATAATCAAAGCAGCGCCAATGCTGTGGAAAATCACTTTCATATTGGACACTAACAGAACGGGGTGCTTTATAGCAGTTGTCCAGGCGTAATCTTTAGCAGCAATTTCATAGCCTAGTAGATAAAGTCCGATAACAATAAATATTAGCGCAATTAGTAGTCCCATTGTTCTTGTTTTGGCTCTGCCCACCATCCATGCTGCTAAAAAAAGACCTAAAACAAATGGGAAGAAATACACATTAGTGCCTAGAGCCCAAACTAAAAAAAGTGGCGCCAATAAAATGATATATCGGAGAGAGAAAATGCCCACCATTAAAGCCCCCAATAGAAAGACGACCAGACTTCCTAAAAATTCAGGGCGCATCGTCCAAAGATTGGCATTGTAGGTGGCATCACCCGAAAAAAAGGTAGTGATGCCCTGAATGATTGCCTTAAAAATATTGGGTGTAAATTCTGGCGTCCATCCAGCAAAGGCAAAGGTCCCCAGCCATGGGCTTTTTGTTAAAAGAGCGGCTTCAGAAAAATGGTAGGCCCCTAATTTGAATAGGCAGTAGCTAGTTAAAGTCGTAACTAAAGCCGGGCCTGCTAAGCGCGGCCAACGCTTGATGACAGAGCGCTTTAGACTGGCGTGATCCCGATGATGAAAGTAACCCCAACATAAAACAAAACCCGATAATACGAAAAAGAAATTAACAGCAGCATCGCCACTAAAAAAAACGTAATACCAATTGCCAATGAAGCTCGATGGCGTTCTGAATTCTGGCAGCAGTCCCGTCACTTGAGGGGCAAAGCCCAAGAAAAAATGATGTATGACCACGATTAGAGCAGCAATTCCTCTAGTAGCTTCTAGGGGAATCAATCTAGCGGAGCTCATTTCTGATCCTTATTTTTACTTAAGAGTGATGTCATTACAAAGGAACTATGAGTGCAATTGAAAAAGAGCGCAAATTTGGTCGCCACGTAGTATTTTATTTAATGCCTGTGCGCGTTTTTGGTATTCCTCAATCTGCTCTGGCCTGAAAATAGAGCCTATAGGATTTTTCATATAGCTGCGCTCATCAAATAATGATATGCCTTGCTGGTATTGCTCGCTAAAGATAAATTGGCCTGCAGCTGAATCACACCACAAGTCGACTTGCTGCATGCCCGCCTTTTTTGCGATTAAGGCAATGCTTTGATGTGAATGTAAATAAATATGACGGGGTGCATCTAATTGCAGCCACTTCTCACGATAAATCTCATACGCCTCGGAAGTGACGGTTGGAATACGAATCAGAATTTTTCCTTTGGGTTTGAGTAATTTAACAGCCGCTTCAAAAGTTACTTGCTGACCTTCAATATGCTCAAAGGAGTGATGAAAAGCAATGAAGTCAAACTTTCCAGTAATATCCTCGAGCGAGCCCTTTTTTACCAGTAATTGACCATGATCGTAAACGTCTGCCTCAATAAAAGGATCAACACCTAAAGCCTCTTTTACTCCTGCAACTCGTAAATCTTGCACATGGCGCCCCCCTCCACAACCCACATCTAAGAGCGAATGACCCGGTCTAACCCCAATACGGTGATAAACCTCAAGTACGTTGCGCTCTTCTACCCACTGCTTACACCAGTCATCCATAACAGCAGGACGCCGAAGAACAAACTTGCAACTCATATTTCGTTTGAGGCGTTCGCGCCAGGAAAGCTTGCCAGTCACAGGTCCTAGGCTGTAATAATTATCAGGATAGTATTTGGCAAAATTATCGGGAATATTCAGACATTGCAAGCAACCGCATTGTTTGCACTGCGCATACTCAAAGACATCTCCCATGCCAAACATTTCTTCTTTGACTTGCATGGGCTGATTTAAATCACCTGCGCAAATTTTGCACTGGGGTAAATTTTTTAAAGTATCGGACGCATTTTGCATAGAGATCAATCAAGCTTTTGATAGTTGATCGACAATTTGAGCGCTTGCTCTTTGAGGCAAAAAATAATCTCGTATCAATTGCTGGCAATGCTCTTGGATTTGTTCCAAATGGCTATGCTTCAGTTGGGCTAGCAATTGCGCAACACACTCATTTAAGACTACTTGAGAGGCTGTCGTACATACAGCTCCAACTTGATATTGCGGAATCAGCTTTTCCAAATCATTTCCTGGGTTCACTAATGCAAGAGTCGGAATCCCAGATTGCATATAGGACAAAAACTTACCGGGAATATTATGGGTAGTATGGCGAGGATCAAGCGCTAATAAGCCCAAAGAGCATTGACGATATAGGGCTTCAATTTCATCAGAGGCAATTTCATTAAAAAAGAGCACGTTTGTAAGGCCAGCCTTTTTAATATCTTCCTGCATAGCGCGCATTTCACTACCTCTACCAACAAAAATAATCCCCATTCCCACCTCATGCAAGGCATGCGTCATTGCCAAGAGCGCGTCTTTGCCTTGAGCTACACCCACATTGCCTGCATACACCGCTACTTTCAAATCACGTAAAACCGTATTTTGGATTTGAATAGAGCAATTGGTATTGCTTGATGGCGCTATCCAATTCCAAAGAACTTGAGCTTTATGAGCAAACTGTGGAAAGTGCTCCTGAAAATAGCTCAGATTATTCTCAGATTGAACGCCAATTGCGCTCGCCTGCGCGAACTGCTTTTGTTCGATGTACTTAAAAAAAGAAAAGATCGGTCCTTTCTTAAGTAAGCCCAAATCTAAAGCCCAATCTGGAAAGAGGTCACGCAAAATGAGATACGAGCGACAAGCAAAAAAGTGTAGGCATCTTTTGACTAAAGGAGCCCAGAAAATTGAGGGCGAATACCAAATAACCCCATCGATTTTCAGATCCTTAAACTGCTGCGAGCAAAAGAGTCGATAGCCCATGAAGTAGGGGTTGATCCATTCGGTTAATACTCTTTGGACGTAAGAAATATCTTTGGTGCGAAACGCTTTGACTGCGAATATCTTTACACCACCTTCTTCATAGATAAGAACAGGCTTTGCTAGCTTGGCGCTCGGTACCACTACACTGACGTGATGCCCCTCTTGAATACATGCTTGGGCTAAATCTTTTAATAAGACGGCAGCGGAGGTGCGAGATGGCGCGTAAGCATCGGTAATGATGAGTAAATTCACGCTCAATACTTAATATAGTTAAAGGTAGTAGAGCGCAAATTCATTACACCTGATTTTTCCAAGTTTTACGTTGAACAAAATCGGTATAACTAAGGATAATACGCAAAATCTTATCGGAGAGATTTTGGGGGGCATACGATTGCACGATATTGAGTAATCGCTCTTGGCCGCACGGCTGATCTTTGACGATTTCGATCCCTTGTAAAACACGCTCTGGATTAAGGCCCACTAGCATGACGGCAGCCTCCTCGAATCCTTCTGGCCGCTCATGAGTTTCTCGCAAATTAAGGGCTGGAAAGTTCAAGATCGAGGACTCCTCAGTAATAGTGCCACTATCGGACAACACGCAATGCGCGTGCATTTGCAAATGCACGTAATCAAAAAAGCCAAAAGGTTTGAGAAACTGAATGAGAGGATTGACCGGAATATTTAATTGCTCTAAACGAATGCGCGTACGAGGATGAGTAGAAACGACGACTGGCTCTTGGTAACGCTCAGCCACCTGATTTAAAAGCTGCACAAACTTGGTCAAATTTTCTGGTGAGTCTACATTTTCTTCCCGGTGCGAACTCACGACAAAGTATTTTTGCGCTTGTAATTTGAGGGTTGATAAAATTTTTGATGCTTCAATTTTAGGCAAATAGTATTCAATGACTTCGCGCATCGGGCTGCCGGTCTTAATAATTTGATCGGGTGGCAAACCTTCTTTTACCAAGTATTCGCGCGCGATATCGCTGTACGGCATATTGATATCGGCTACGTGATCAATAATGCGTCGATTAATTTCCTCTGGAACCCGCGCATCAAAACAGCGATTACCAGCCTCCATATGAAAAATGGGAATGCGGCGGCGCTTTGCTGGAATAGCGGATAAAGCGCTATTGGTATCACCTAATAGCAGCAGGGCTTGCGGCTGATATTTTTCAAACACCTCATCAGCGGCCATGATGACTTGGCCAATCGTCTGCGAAGCGGTTTTACCGGCGGTCTCTAAAAACACATCCGGGCGGCGAATCTCTAACTCCTTAAAAAAAACTTCATTGAGCTCATAGTCATAATTTTGTCCGGTATGCACAAAAATGTGATCGCAATACTGATCTAGTTTGGCAGTAATGCGTGAGAGACGAATAATCTCCGGCCGCGTTCCGACAATAGTCATTACCTTAAGCTTAGCCATGTGATGCTTTCTGATTGGATGCTTCTTTTAATGCGCCCTGAATGAGGCTGAGTTTTTTTAAAGTGTTCTCTACACCAGCAATATCAAGGCGCCGCGTATTGTGCGAGGTGTAGTCCTCAATTTTTGATAAATCGAGCTCCCCTTCAATAAAAAATTTATCGTAATTAAGGTCACGGGTATCCGCTGGAATACGATAATAGCCTTCTAAGTCCAGAGCTCTGGCCATTTCTTCGCGCGATACCAGGGTTTCAAACAACTTTTCACCATGACGCGTGCCGATCGTGCGAATATTCACTTTACTAGAGAATAGATTTTTCATGGCTTGTGCTAAATCCATGATGGTCGAAGCAGGCGATTTTTGTGCAAAGATATCACCAGGTTGGGCGTGATTAAAAGCAAAAAGCACTAACTCTACCGAGTCTTCTAAGGACATCAAAAAGCGTGTCATATTCGGATCGGTTATGGTGATGTCTTGATTACTTAAAATTTGCTTTAAGAATAGTGGAATCACCGAGCCACGTGAAGCCATTACATTACCATAGCGAGTGGCGCATAAAACCGTCTTTTCGGGATCACATAAACGAGATTTGGCCACCATCAGCTTTTCCATCATCGCTTTAGAAATGCCCATCGCATTAATAGGATATACCGCCTTATCAGTACTGAGCAAAATACAACGCTCTACGCCTTGCGCAATGGCAGCGCGCATCACATTTTCCGCGCCCATGATATTCGTTTGCACTGCTTCCATAGGGTAAAACTCGCAGGATGGTACTTGCTTTAAAGCAGCTGCATGAAACACATAATCGACGCCATGCAGGGCATCATGAATACTGGAATAGTCGCGTACATCCCCGATATAAAACTTGAGCTTGGGATTTTTTAGGGCTAAACGCATATCTTCCTGCTTTTTCTCATCACGACTAAAGACGCGAATTTCTGCAATATCAGTACCCAAAAATCGCTGTAGCACGGCATTGCCAAAAGAGCCAGTGCCTCCAGTAATGAGCAATACTTTATCTTTAAACATGCCTTATCCGATCTTGATACATGAGTTCTATCATTTGCTCCCAACTGGGAGGCACAAATCCAGTGGCATCACTAAACCGTTCGGAATCCAGAGATCGGTCAATGATAAATCGATCATCGGGATTTATAACGATCTTCTTCCCAAACACTTTGGCCACTAAATTGAGTAAATTATATTTTGAAATGGGGCTTGAAGATACATGGTACAGGCCATGCAATTGAGGCATTTTTAGTACCTTATCTCTAATGAGGTCTGCCAAAATCACCGTTGGTAAACCGGAGTAAATAGCCTTGGTATAGCCAGAAATGGGGTTATTTTGCGCTAAGAACCACTCTAAAAGGCCATTGGTGCTCTCAAATTCATTACCAATATAGGAAGTGCGCAAGGTCAATTCATGTGGGGCGTCTCCTAGCTCTCCTAAAAGCTTGGTTCTGCCATATAAATCGACTGGATCGGGGTTATCGATTTCTAAATAAGCGGACCCTTTTTTTCCTGAAAACACACAGTCCGTACTAATGTGAATTAAGCGTGTGCCAATCGATCGGCAGATCTTCGATAACTGATGGGGCAATATGGCATTAAATTCAATTGCGCGAATGGGATCAGCACCATTGTCAATTTGTTTGACAATGCCAATGCTATTAATCACCACATCTGGCTTTTTTACTTCCAAAAAATCTCTAATGGATGCAATATCTTGTGCATCAATACCAGCAACAATGTGTTGAGTAATCTGTGGTGGGAAAAACTGCTTAGCGCTTTCATTACGTACCGTGCCCAATACTTGATAGTCTTGAGTAAATGCCATAGAGTAGATCAAGGCATTTCCGAGCATACCATTGGCACCCAAGATACAGACTTTCATGAGACTTTTCTCGCAATCTGGGACACAAAAGAAAAAGTTTCTTGGGCACATTTTTCCCATTGATAATTTTTAGACTCTTGAAAACTTAAAGCACTTTTATTAGAGCGTAATTGCACTTGAGTAATAAAGCGCTCTAGCGTAATTTCAATATCTAAGACGTTATTTGGATCAAAATATACTCCGGTATCTTTTAAAATTTCAGGCATGGCACTTTTTCTTGAGCAGGCAATGGGTAATCCAGCCGACATTTTCTCGAGCAAAATAATGCCAAAGGTCTCACAACTTGAGGCAAATAAACCGATATCTGCCATTTGATAATAAGCGGGTAATTCTCGATAAGGGACCTGCCCCAAGTATCGCGCCCAGGAGCGCTTGGGGTCACGCTGATCAAGTACTTCATTTAGCCTTTTTAAATATCCTGAAATTGCCGGCCCAACCATCGTGAGCGAAAGAGGAAAGCCTTTCTGCCGTAATTGATAGATTGCTTCTACTACCTCAATTTGATGCTTATAAACATCAATATTTGATACATAGATGATATTAAGCGGCTCTTCAAAAGAATAATCGTCAATAGATCGCTGACTCTTCGGAGTTCGATCAAACTGGTGATTAAGTCCATGGTGAATCACGCTGGTTAATGCAGGTATATCACCTATCACTGACAGTACCCGATCTTTAGCATACTGTGTTAAAAAAATAATTCCGTCTGATCGGCGAAAACTAAATCTTTGAACTTGGCGTAAGATCATCATTTTGATCGCTGTAAAAATAGATTTATTACGAACAATTTCCGTCCACTCAAATGGCAACAGATTTTGGCTAATTGTCACCACAGGCTTAAAGTTACCGACAAAACTACCCCCTGGTATCAGCAAAATATCGCAGCCCTGCTCTCGAGCGGCATCTGATAGCCGAAAGGCCTGCCAAAATACCCTAACGGGCAAATGCCCATTGAGCTGGGGTGGAACGATTTTTTGGAGCCAAAAATAGCTGGGTAACTGAGCAGCGGTTTTTTTACCTGCCCAAACGATAATTTTCTCAATGTTGAGGGCATGAACATCAACGCCACCAAGAATCTCAGCTAAGTGGGTAATTCCCCCTCCAAGCCTGATATTTGCGGCGTCAATTCCTATCGTTATTTGTTTTAGCAACCCGAAATGTCCACGCAAATAGTCTAAATAGCTATTATAAACTTCTATAATAGGCAGGTTTTGTGGCTTGGACGCCCTTATAAGTCCGAAGAAGTAGACTAGCAATACCTAACAATCGACGTAGCATTTCCTCTTAAATTTTGTATCACCAGCACATTTGGACCTAAATGCAAGTTATTGAAGCGGGCAATATCGCTAGAGATTATTGGAAAAATATGTGGGCAAGAAGGGAATTGCTCTATTTTCTAGCTCGTAAAGACCTGCTTGTTCGTTATCGCCAGACCTTGATTGGCATCGGCTGGGTGGTCATTAGGCCATTTTTGACAATGGTGGTGTTTACTGTGATTTTTGGCTCAATTGCTAAACTTGATTCCCAAGGTCTACCTTATGGTTTTATCGTCTTTGCAGGCATCTTACCCTGGTACCTCTTTGCCTCCATGCTGGGCGAGACCAGCAGTTGCTTGTTGGCTAATACTGGACTTTTGACCAAAATCTATTTTCCACGCCTCATTTTTCCAGCAGCCATTTTCATTACTTGCTTGGTGGACTTTTCTGTGTCTTTTGTTCTCTTACTTTGCATGATGGCGTGGTACCACATGCCTTTGTCTTGGGAAATTCTCTTTTTACCCATCTTTGTGATTACCCCTGCTTTTTTTGCTCTGGGCCTGGGGATGATGATGGCCACTCTCAATGTCCGTTATCGTGATTTTCAACAGCTCATCCCATTTATATTGCAACTGGGAATTTATATTTCTCCGGTGGGTTACCTAAATCAAATCGTTCCAAAGCATCTAGAAATCTTATATTCACTCAACCCCATGGCGGGAATCATTAATGGCTTTCGCTGGTGCCTCATGCCAAATGCTATTACATTCTATTGGCCTGGCGTAGCATATTCCTGCTTTGGCAGTGTCATTATTTTGATTTTAGGTATTAAGGTCTTTCGCTCTGCCGAAGCCCGCTTCGCAGATACAATTTGATCATGGGCTATGCTATCAAAATTGAAAACTTATCCAAATGCTATCGCATTAGTCATCTCCCACAATCGAGCTCGCTGCGTGATGTATTAGATAATATAAAAAATAAGATATTAAATGTTCGTATCAAAAAGACTTCCAAAGATAGTGAAATAACTGCTCCTAGCGTAGAAGAATTTTGGGCACTTAAAAATATTACCCTTGAAATTCCTCAGGGCGTTAAGCTAGGAGTACTTGGTCACAATGGCGCTGGTAAATCGACCTTACTCAAAGTGCTTAGCCATATTACCGAACCCACCGCGGGTAGGGTCCTCATTAATGGCAGAATATCAAGCCTTTTAGAGGTGGGTACAGGATTTCACTCTGAGCTCTCTGGTAGAGAAAATATTTTTCTTAATGGCGCAATTTTGGGCATGAAACGCGCTGAAATTATTCGCAAGTTCGATGAGATTGTGGCGTTTTCTGAGATTGAACAATTTATTGATACTCCCTTTAAGCGCTACTCGTCTGGCATGCAAGTTCGACTAGCATTTTCGGTGGCGGCACATTTAGAGCCAGAAATTTTGATTCTGGATGAAATCTTAGCGGTAGGAGACATTCCTTTTCAAAAAAAATGTCTGCAAAAAATGAAAGAAATAAGCGATAGTGGAGCGACTGTGATTTTTGTTAACCATGGAATTGAAGCAATTAGAGAATATTGTAATCAAGCTATTGTGCTAGACAAAGGTAAGTTGGTTCTAAATACCACTAATATTGAAGAAGCGATTACTCGTTATACCCAATATTAAATCGGCTCTGCCACTATTAATATAAGGACACAATGATCATCGTAGGACTAATAGTTGGACTTAGAAATCGGCTCTTCCATTGTGCGTGGGGTCTTTACCTAACTATGGATCACGGTTGTCAATTAATACTCCATGTCAGCGCACTTAACTTAGAACCACTGCGCAAATACACTTAACTTAAACCTTCCTTTTCAAACACTAAAATGCTGGCTTACTACCTCCTGCTTATTGTGAACCACTCTCCCCTAAGGTGGCGAAACAGCGTGCGAAATATTATTTTTTCTACTTTTGGTGCCCCATTGTCAAACCTTGGGGTATATCAAGAATGGCTAAAGGCGAAAAAACATTTTTCTAATCCAAGCGATGCGATATTTGTACCTATTCAATTAAGTAAAATTGCCCCAGAAATATCACCTTCAAAAAAAATTGCTATTCATTTTCATATCTATTACATAGACTTAGCAAAAGAAGTACTGGGCTACTTTGATCAATTTCCAGTTACCTTTGATTTATTCATTTCCTGCACCACCCCAGAAGATTTAGAGCACTGTATCAGCCTTTTTAAAAATTGTCCTGCAATTGGCGATATTCAAGGCAAAGTAGTGAAAAATCAAGGCAGAGATTTAGCGCCCCTATTTTGTAATTTTGCAAAAGCTATTGCGCAATACGATTACTTTGCACACATTCATACAAAGAAAAGTTTAAGGGTAAATTCAATTGGTGATGCGTGGCGCAAGTATTTATTTAAAAATTTATTATCTGCACAAAATATTTATAAAATTTTGACACTCCTTAAGTCTTATTCTATTGTGTATCCGAAAACCTTTGATCAAATTAGCTATGAGGATTGTATTTGGGGTATGAGCTATAACAGAGCTTGTCAAATATCAGCAAAGATGCGCCTCAGAAATCCAGTCGATGGATTTATTCAATTTCCAGTGGGAAGTATGTTCTGGGCGCAGGTCAAAGCATTTGAGCCTCTCTTTGCGCTAAACCTTGAGACCGACGATTTTGAACCGGAAACGCAGCAGACCAATGGCACGCTAGCCCATTGCATTGAAAGGCTCTTAGCTACGGTTCCGACTCAAACCATTGGGCCAGCAGCTATTACTTTTTAAGAGTAGCCACATTTATGAAGCTATCGATTGCAATTCCCACCTATGAAATGAAAGGACATGGTGTTTCCTTTCTACTTCGCAACCTTAACTCAATTAATCAACAAGTGCTTGATAAAGCTATCATTTCTGAAGTGGTCATTAGCGATCATAGTGTAAATAATGAGATTGAAGAATTTGTAAAGCAGTATCCAGCAAAGTTTCCGATGAAGTACTGTAAAAATACGATTTTGCGTGGAAATATATCCGCAAATACGAATTTTGCTATTGAACAATGCACTGGTGACTATGTCAAAATTTTATTTCAAGACGATATGTTGGTGCAGACGGATTATCTAGAGGTTATTACCAACCTTCTTATAAATAAACCGGTAGATTTTATCCTGACTGGAGCAAACCACACTATTAACGGTATCGATTTTTTTGATATGCTATCCCCTCAGAAAAATGAATTTATACTTTTTGGTGAAAATACAATTAGCTCGCCCTCTACTTTGACCATCAGACAGGCCTTAATCAAGGAAATTCGATTTGATGAGCATTTAAAATTGCTCATGGATTGTGATTATTATCATCAACTTTTTTCTTCAAACCGAAGCTATCACCTTACACCCAAGGTACAGATCGCTAATGGTGTCTGGCAAGGCCAGACTCATAACAATATGAATGGACTGACGGTGATTAGCGAAGTGCAATATCTTTTGCTGAAATATCAAGACTATGCGATTGCAAAACACCTAGAAAACTATTCCCGGTTTCTCAAGCCTAAAGATCGCCACTTAGCTCATTCCTTAAACTTACTAGCGATCAATGGCAACTCTCAGTATGGCGCTATTAATAAGATTATTCACAAACTTGCGTTCAAATTTAAGTCAATTGAATAAATTTTTAGTGATGCGTGCTTGCTAGGACTTTCTAGGTGTAATTCTGTTAACCAATCGCGCTAACCCTTGGCAAAACTATGGCCTTTAATTTCTTACTCTTGCTAGCCTCCAAAGATCTTAGGACTTCCTTGGCCAGACATGGCAGAATACTTTTTGAAGTTTGTTAGCTCGTAAATTTCTCAACTTGATTCCTATATACTATGGGCTAAACACCAAATATCAAGCGATATACTTTTACCCTTTTTTACTATATTTTTACCCATGTCAATTAAAAAACTCATCCGCACCATTCCCGATTATCCAAAGCCGGGGATCATGTTTCGAGACATCACTACTTTAATTAAAGATCCTGCTGGACTTGGTTTAGTGGTTCAAGAACTTTGTAATCGTTACTCCGAATGGGGTATAAATAAAATTGCCGCTATAGAATCTCGTGGCTTTATTATCGGCGCCCCTGTTGCCCATCAAATGGGTATTGGATTTATACCCATACGAAAAAAAGGAAAGTTACCCGCTGAAACTATCGGTTGTGATTATGAGCTCGAGTATGGAATGGATCGAATTGAAATTCACACTGATGCCATTTCCCCTGGAGAGCGAATTCTCTTAATTGATGATTTGATTGCTACTGGAGGTACCGCACAAGCAGCTGTTACCTTAATCGAAAAATGCGGTGGGATTGTTGCTGACTGCGCTTTCATCGTTGATTTACCAGAGCTGGGCGGCAAGAAACGTCTTGAAGCAATGGGAGTAAGTGTTTTTGCACTTGCTGAGTTTGAGGGTCATTAAACCCATCTTTTTATTCATCACAGCTTGTCTGTATTTATGTATTAAGCAACAAGTGGCACATTCATTGGAGCATTAATTGTATGCGGGTAGGCAACCAATCTTATCGATCAATCTGGATTAATGATGATGATGTACTTTGTGTCATCAATCAGTTACATTTACCCCATACTTTTGAAGTAAGTACTCTGGTAGATATAGATGCGGTTTGCCAGGCTATAAAGAATATGGTGGTTCGTGGTGCTGGACTTATTGGTGCAACTGCAGCATATGGGATGTGGGTTGCTGCCAAGCAAGCCCCAAAGCAAAACCTTGATTCATTTAATACTTTCATGCAAGCTCAAGCAGAGCGCTTACTTGCAACACGGCCAACTGCAAGTAATTTGTCCTGGGCCGTTCAAAACCAATTAAATCATTTGACACTTGGAACAACTATTGGTGAAAAAATCGCTTTAGCAAAAACAAATGCGCAATTCATTGCGAATCAGGATGCTGAATTTTGTCGTCTCATTGGCCAGCATGGCTTAAAACTCATTGAGCGCTTGGCTTCTGCCAAACCAGGTGAGACGATTCATATTCTGACGCACTGTAATGCGGGATGGCTAGCCTTTGTCGACTATGGCTCCGCACTTTCACCTATTTTTGCAGCGTACGATGCCGGAATACCAGTGCATGTATGGGTGGATGAAACTCGGCCGCGAAATCAAGGTGCAAGCCTAACAGCCTGGGAGCTTGCAAATTACGGAGTCCCGCATAGCCTCATTGCGGACAATGTCGGCGGTCATCTGATGCAACATGGCATGGTTGATATCATCTTCACTGGCGCAGATCGGGTAACCCGTAATGGAGATGTAGCCAATAAAATTGGAACCTATCTCAAGGCACTTGCAGCTGTAGATAATCAAATCCCTTTTTATGTGGCGCTGCCCTCCAGCACCTTTGACTTTTCAATAAATGATGGCTTGACTCAAATACCCATTGAAGAACGTTCTGGCGATGAAGTCCGCATCATGACTGGCAAACTGGCTGATGGCTCTATAGCAAGTATTCAAATTTGTCCTGATCAAACCCCCGCTAGAAATTGGGCATTTGACGTCACCCCAGCTCGCCTCATTACCGGTTTAGTCTGTGAACGTGGGGTTTGTGCCGCCACAGAAGCTGGGGTGCTCGACCTATTTCCAGAACAAGCTCTATGACAGAACATTTGGTAGATGATGGTGTTGTTAAATATATTGCCATTCACATGGATGGTGATCCTCCAGCCCATCCCTTACTCACTCAACTAGATCAGATACGCACCCATTTATTTGATCTCCGACTAGTGGGCGCTTACCCCAATGGCATTGGATATGGAAATGTCTCGATTCGCTTAGGACAAGGATGCGTTATCTCCGGCACCGCTACAGGCTCATTGCGCAAGTTAGGTCCTGCAGGATATTGTCAAGTTCAAAAATTTGATATCGAAAAAAATACTGTTCATACTATTGGGCCAGTTCCTGCCAGCAGCGAATCGATGACGCACTGTGCAATGTATCAAGCCGATAATTCAATTTTATGCGTCTTACATGTTCACCATAAAGAACTCTGGGATACACTTCTTACACTAGGGTATGCATCGGCACCAGCCAGTGTTCCTTACGGCACTCCAATGATGGCGCAAACGATGGCTTCTTTGGTTAAAAGTCAAAATTCTCCGTCGGGCCTACTAGTAATGGCCGGACATGAAGAAGGTATAGTTTCTTATGGGCCGACGGTAGAATTAGCATTTGAGCAAATTCAATCCGTATATTCTCAATATATTCAATAAAAGAGGGGCCAACATATGGTTGTGAAGATTGGCATTATTGGCGGGAGCGGCCTAGATAATCCGGAGCTTTTTATCGATCCCCAGGATCTTCAAATCAAAACACCATGGGGTGATCCCTCATCACCCCTTAAGCTGGGGAAAATATCCGGAGTCGAGGTAGCATTGCTTGCCCGTCATGGACGTGAGCATACGATTCCGCCAACCCAAGTGAACTATCGAGCGAACATCCAAGCGCTCAAAGAAGTTGGATGTACCCATATTCTGGCTACGACTGCAGTAGGTTCATTGCGCGAAGAGATTCGCCGAGGAGACCTAGTGATTTTGGATCAGTTCATTGATTTCACGAAACAACGAAAAATGACGTTTCATGAGGCATTCAAACCCCATGCCCCAGTTCATACCCCGATGGCAGATCCCTTTAACCAGCAATTACGCTCACTGTTGATAGCAACATGCTCTGAGCAAAATCTAGCCTTTCATCAATCCGGAACCGTCGTGACGATTGAAGGGCCTCGTTTTTCAACACGTGCAGAATCAAGGATGTTTCAAAACTGGGGGGCTGACATCATTAATATGTCGATTGCCACCGAAGTGATCTTAGCTAACGAAGCTCAAATACCCTATGCTGCCGTTGCCATGAGCACAGACTATGACTGCTGGAAAGAAGATGAAGAATCCGTAAGTTGGGATGCCATCTTAGAGGTATTTAAAAGTAATGCTAATAAGGTCACTAAACTCTTATTAGAAACCATACCTAAAATATCCTTACCTTAAGACGATATTTTCAATCGTCTTTTGTAATCCACTGGCAAAGGATTGCTCTGGGACCCAGCCTAACTCCTGCTGAGCACGTTCAATAGATAAAATATTAGTCGGCACATCAAATGAGCGCGACGCGTGATAGCGACAGTCTACTTTTTTATCCAATGCAGACTCAACAAAGAGAATAATTTCGTTCAAACTCAAACCTACGCCTGAACCGATATTGAATACAGACTCGCTGCCCTGATAATCAATCATATGCTTCACAGCCCGAGTTAAATCCTCGATATATAAATAATCCCGGACTACTGAGCCATCACCCCAGATCTCAATAGGCTGATTGTTCAATATGCGACTTAAGAATACGCCGACAGCGCCTTGGGCTTGATTGGCTAATTGGGTAGGTCCATACGGATTAGAGACTCGCAAAATATGAGTTCTTAAACCATATAACTTTTCATATAGTAGGCAGTATTTCTCAATTGCCAACTTCGTAATGCCGTAAGGAACCAATGGATTAGTAGGATGATTTTCATCCATCGGTAAATATTGAGCCTGTCCATAGACTGTCCCACCAGAAGAAAAATACAGTAATTTTTTAACCCCTGCATCTCTAGCGCACTCCAATAGATGCAAGGTTGGCACAACATTACTGACTAAATCATAAGATAGATCTTCAGATGATTGCTTGGGCAAGGTAGTAGAGATGAGGTGCAAAATGATGTCGCTGCCAGCAACAGCCTTTTTCACATCTAAGCTATTAGCAAAATCACCTTCTAACCAAACTGCCCCTTCAAGGCCAAAAGCATGGGGATTTGATTTTGCGCCAGGCTTGTCAAAGATACGCACCTCATTTCCTTGACGTAGCAGGCTACGCGCAATTTGCGCCCCTAAAAATCCCGCCCCACCAAAAAGAGTAATTTTCATGCCTGCCTTCAAATTGAGTCGCCCTAAAGAGTGCATCTTAAGAGTTCTGCTTTAGAGCGCTACTTAAGTACGCCTCTTTAGCCAAAGTAAGCTTTAAACCCTAAGAATCGTATAAAGAATGTGCAATTTTAGCCTGAGACTAGCTCGCCAAAATACTTTTAAAAATGAATTACATGTTTTTTGTGAAAATGGCAAGCGGTAAGCCAAGATGGCGGCATAAATCGCTTCCCGATAATTTAAAGCATCTACTGCAGCGTTCGATTTTGTTAGCTTTGCTAGCACTTGCTCACAACGCGCGCTATTTTGCTTCACAAAGTCTCTTCTGAGCTTTTTTGCCGATCGTTGATATGCCGCTTTCTTGGTCGATGAAAGTGATTGGGGGTGCATTCGGTAACGATAGAGCGATTGATCCAGATTAGTAAAACGGGCCCCTGCCTGGGCAAAACGAATCCATAGAGAATAATCTTCTGCCAAATAAGAATCGTCATATTGCAGGTGATGATCATTCATAAAGCTTTTTCTCATCATCACTGAGCCATGTGCAAAAGGAACCGTAGTGGCTAAGGAAGCAAAAATACTATCTTCACTGAAGGGAATCTGGGTAGCTGAAATGATTTTTCCATCAGAATGCATCGTAGACCATCGCGTGCCACAAAGATCGAAAAGATCCTGCTCCATTGTTGCAAATTGCAATTGCAGTCGATTGGGCTCACTAATATCATCTTGATCTTGCCTTGCTAGATATGTCCCACGAGCTTTATCAATACCTACATTTAAGGCTCCCACTAAACCTAAATTGATTGGGTTATGAATAAGCTGAATACGCGTATCCGGGTAGGATTTAATGATTTCTTGGGAGCGATCAGTCGATCCATCATTGATAATCAAAAGCTCAAAATCAGTAAAAGACTGATTTAAAATACTATCAATGGACTCGCGCAAATAAGCCTCTCCATTAAACACAGGAAGAATGACGCTGATGGCAGGATTATTGGACATCAATCTATTTTGCCAACTTTGTAAAAGCAGCAGAAGAAATATACTTTTTACCAAGCAAAATCATGGGCTTTTCGATCCAATTGAACGTCAAACTAGATAGTAGTACTGTAAAAAATAAAACTAGCCCTAAGTACATCATATAAAACGCTAGCGCCCTGCCAATTTGAGGAAAAACGGAGTCGATACTTTGGGTTAGTAATCCCCCTAAAACACCTAGCACAATGAAGTGATTGATATAGGCACTAAAACTGATTTTTCCTAAGTACTCTATAGGTTTATTGACTAGAACTTTTCCCACTCCGCCAGCCAGAGAAAATAATAGTCCTCCAAAGCAGATGGCAAATGCCAAATAAATGGATATCAAGTCGTGAAATAGATTGTATGGATCCGGTCTTAATGAAATTAGCACCATCATCAATATTGAGCCATATAAGGTGACGCTATAAACCCATCGAGGTAAGTCATTATGAAATCTTTTAACTAGGAAATAAGTCAATAACCCAACAATAAATACGGGCATTTGATTGATGATCCATAAATTGAGCAAATTCCAAGTCAAGTAATCCTGCGTGACATCTGGCCAGATCAATGTCCGGTATAAATAAAAATAGTGCATACAGACTAAAGAGAGTACATAAAAAATGACTAATGCTAAAACGGCCTGCTTAGCATTACGAATTTGCAGCATCAAAATGGGAAAGATCAGGTAAAACGTAAACTCCACGGCAATAGACCAGCCACCTTCAACCACGCTATTAAAGGAAGCAGGATGCCATCCATGCATAAAGATAGCAGTTAAAAAGACTTGACTGGGTGTTACCCCCTCTGGAGCCCAATATTTTGGAGCCCAACCACTAAAAACTATAAAAAACACCATAGCGAGCCAAAACATCGGTGCAATTCGAAAAAAACGGCGGATATAAAAGCGCAGGGCCCCATCATGTCGATGACGCCAAGACGTGATTAAGGTAAATGCGCTCACGACAAAGAATAATTGAACCCCGCGTTGGCCTTGATCTACTAGAGCGCGCACTACTCCTGAGAGCATGGGCGCTCCAATAGCCACGTGGGTAGCAATCACCATCAAAATAGCATAGCCTCGCAAGGCGTCAATATAAGGGAGCGCTAATTCTTTCATGGAAGCGCTATGCGATGAGGCACTCATTATTTTTAGCCGGGAAAATAAGTGCGCTTGACTAACCAATACCGTGCAAGTGCTATGTAGAGAAGGGGCATCACCCGTATGCGAATTTTATAAACGAATTTTGAGAATATCTTCCTTAGCAAACCCGCATGATCACCTTCTAAGGGAACAAAAAGACCAGGGTGGTCATACAGACAATACTGAATGTAGGTTTGCCGTACTCGATTATCAAATAGTCTGTAAGTCGCATGACTTGAAGAATGAGAAAAAATATGGGTATAGGCACTCACTAAACTCTTTAGAAGTACTGAAAATGAAACTGAAGTGTCGGCAGGTAACGGACTACAAGAATGAATCACTCTACCAAAATTGAGCGAAGCTTTTGAAGGCCTCAAAGTTTTTTGAGTTTCGTATTCAATATTTTCCGCAGAGATCAAAGCCAGACGATCTTTAAATAGATTATTTTTATCAAGAGCGTTAGGACGAATTACGCTTGACATACTGTTAATTGTTTCCCGATATATCACTAAGTGCTCTTTCAAGTTCGCTATCGGATAGCGGCGCGCAATTCTTGATATCAACTCATAATCTTCTGGAGGCTGCCGTGCAGGATCAGTTGAGTACCGACCAAGCTCTTGAAATACTTGGCTTCTAAACATCAAGGAGCTATGAACAAACGGATTATTAAAAAGCAATTCAAACCGCAAGGTTGGACAGTCAACTGGGTGAGCATGATGCCGATTAGAAGCGCTTTCTTCAGACCAAATGTCAGCACCAGTTCCGACCATCGCGCAATCAGAATTAGCCTCTAAAAACTCAACTTGTTTTTGTAGACGCATCGGCAAAGAAATATCATCATGGTCTTGCCGTGCAATATAGCGACCCTTGCATAGAGCAATTGCTCGATTGAGAGTTTCTGGTAAACCGGCATTTTCCTGGAAAACCAAACGAATACGTGGATCATCATAAGATTCTAAAATTTTTCTCGAGCCATCGCTAGATCCATCATCAAAGATGATGAATTCAAAATCAGTAAAAGTCTGAGTCAAAATACTCTCAACTGACTCACGTAAGTAGCGTTCACCAAAGTACACCGGCAATATTACGCTGATGAGGGGCTCTATCATTTGGTCATTTTCCCAAATTACGCTTTGCTAGCTAAAATAGAGCAAACATTGGAAATCTTTGCTTCGTAGGTTTCCTGCGCCAGTGCTTTTTGCTGAAAATGGATCAATTCTTTAGTAGTCCACTCGCTCATCTGGAGAATCTCCTCAATTAATTCTCTAATATTTTCATTTGCAATTGCCCAAGGATATTGAATCTTTGAATTAGACGAATTGATTGCCCCAATGCGACCATATGAGACTGCTTTAAACAGGCGGCAAGGAGTGTAGCCATGCTCTCTTTGCCAGTCGCCCACAATCGATGCTCCGACTGCCGAATGCCTAACGTAGATGGGATTAAAAAATTCAGGGGCACCTTTGACACACTTAAATTGAATCTGATGCTCTAGTAATAATTTTTGGTACTCAGCAATCACTCGGGTATTACCTTGCCCTAGCGCGTTATCCCAAATCGTTCCCACAAAATATTCTGATTTTTTTAAAGGGAAATTAATAGGCGCCATAAAATCTCGGGCAAGAATCGGTGTGCCCCAAGACTGATACAGCACATTGCCCATGGGATCATAACTCGCAGCACCATGCAAATTAGTATCTAAAGGTCTTGGTTGTTCGCGTCCTTCCTGAAAGCGATCTACCGTCAATACTTGAATGGCAAGATACTGAGCAGGATCTAGCTTTTCAATAAATTGCTCGCTGATGTTGTGTAGGCAGTATTTCACATCAGGGCGAGCAGGCAAAAATTGCGCCGCTCGATCAACTGCATAAACTAAATCGCCCTTTCTCAATAAATCGATATTAGATTTAGCATCATCAACCCATAGAACTGGGATATCGAGTTTTTTAAGCGTTTCGTAAAGGCCTTTATGAATAAAGTAAAAGGTATCGTTAAAGGTGGTTCTTAACCCCCATAACACTACTCGTCCTACATCCAACGTTTGTAGTTGACTAGCGAGCTGCATGTCCAACTCTAAAGCGCTTTCGATAAGAACTCAATTTATCGGCAATTATATAATTTAGATTAAATACCAATGCCGTAAAGTCCAGAAACTGAAGAGCCAAGAAATTTGTGAGTTTTGAAAATCGTTGCGCTATCCGCGCGCGAATTTGATCAAACCAAATCTTGAAAGATAGCAGATGATTCTTGGGATAACAGCATAAGACATTGTCAAAATACGAAAATTGATAATTTGGATTAATCGCCATCACAAAATGCTTAACAGTATCCTCCTTGAGAAAATCAAACATCCAAGTATCAAAACATTGGCGATCATCTATCAAAATAATATGATCTTTTCTGGCATGCTTGCTAATTAAGCCTAACTCAACCATTAAGGGTGAAAAGGTTTGAGGATCCTCTAAGACCCCATCGACTAAACTTGAAGATCCAAAAACAGTAGATGTATCAGACTCTGGCATAGCATGGCCGTCCAAGAAAAAAACTGCTCTTGAGTTAATTTTCTCAAGAAATAAAGCTAGCGCTTTCTCTGAGGGGGCATGTACTATTTCAACAGTATTAACATCAAAAATACCCCTAGCACGCTCAACTAATACTGCGTTAATCTCACAAGAAAATACTTTCTTAAATCCAGCCTGTAACGCTCTAGATACGCCATCGCCTAAATAAGTACCCGTTTCAACTAAGGTAGATGAGTATGGTGAAAAATATGAAAATAATTGAACTGAGCTTGTCATGAGGTCCTAATAATCATTAAAAAATTTACTTTCGATAGTGCGAGAGCCATTCGCGAATCTTGCTCCAAAGGATATTTCTTTGGACTAATCGGTTTTCTAAACGCTGGCATTTTTCATGGGAATTGAGATAAAGTCTTTTATAAATCTCTAACTCTATTTCTTTATTACCGTCAGCAAGAAAGCCATCTATATCGAGCTCATCTACCGAAGCTTGGCGTATTACGTGATGCTTTTTCTCCAAATGCAAAATAATGGGCTCTTGAGTAGTTTGCTCCCCTTCAGGCCAGGCGTAGAGTGGAGGCAGAGCCTTGCAATGATGCGCTGAGAGGTATTTGTTCAAATAAGACTCGTCATGCCAAATTGGAATATTACCCGCCCTTAAGTCCCCATCAACCATGGCCGAAAGTGATCGGATCAATGTCACAAACTGCTCTTTCTTACCGCCCCAAAAACAGCCTTGGAAATATTCTTTCCGTAAGGGCGTGGGAACATAGCAACTATCTTGTCGATCAATTTCAAAAGCGCCAGGAGAGTCTATATATCCGGGATGACAAACCGCCATCAAAGGATGATCAAAAAGACTTACTGATGGAGCTGAAACCACTCGCATATCGGCGTCCATATAGAGTAAAAAATCATTCTCCTCTAGAGTCGATAAGTATTTTTCCATCCAACGATAACGCAGCAAAGTACTGAATGGCCAGCCAAAATGCTCAATAGGGACATTTTTGATGCCTGCAATTTCGGTGTTGGTGTCTGTAAAACAATAAAAATTGATCTGATATCCCGGAAAGTTAAAATAGCGATCAACCGATGCCCTTAAATTAGGAATAAATTCCTCAAAGTATTTCCCTGTAGCAATCGTGATAATGCCAAGTGTTTTGATGGGTCCAGTATTGTTCATGGGCAATTAAGATAGTTTTCCTCATTGTAACTTTTATGCCCAATTTCCTTGCTTTTTTCACCTTTTACAATACATTATTAGGCTATGAGTAGTCCAAAAGTTAGTGTCATATTGCCCGCTTTCAATGCTGCAGCGCATTTGGGCAAAGCCATTGACAGCATCCTTGATCAATCATTTGCCGACTTTGAGCTCATCATCATCAATGACGGCTCCACAGACAATACCTTAGAGGCGCTGGCGAAATATGGGGATCCTAGGATCAAAGTTATTACGCAAGAAAATTTAGGCTTACCTAAGGCATTAAACCAGGGTCTAGCGATTGCACGAGGCCCCTATATTGCAAGGCAAGATGCTGATGATATTAGTCTGCCAACTAGACTAGAAAAACAAGTCCAATTTTTAGATCAAAACCTAGAATATGGTCTTATTGGTACATGGTCGCAAATCATGACCCCAGCAGGCCTAACCGATCGTCAGCACCTGCACCCAACTAGCAATGGGCAAATCCAAGTTCAATTACTAATGAATAATCAATTCGTCCATAGCTCTGTTATGTTTCGTGCAAGCTGCTTAAAAACGACTGGCCAATATTCTGAAGACCCAGAACATTTTCCACCAGAAGATTATGACCTGTGGCTCAAGATTGCTAAGCATTTTATGGTCGCCAACCTCCCTGAAGTACTGCTGCAGTATTTAGAGGTACCTAATAGTATTTCACGCACCAAACTAGAACTGATTAATACCCGAGCAGCGCTCATGTCAGAGCAAGCCATTGGCTCTATTCCAAGCCTGCATACAAACCCTAATCTGATTAAACTTTTAATCCAAGCTAGCAACGGCAGGGTATGCAAAATTAGTTTCATGCAATTTATTCGCCTACAAAATGCAATATCAAAAATACAGGTCTATATGAAAAATCGTTTTCCTGGTGAAGAAAATAATATAGCCAAAGGAATTGCTTTCCTCAGAAAACAAGCAACTAAAGCTTTTATAAAAGCTCACTTACCCGATTAATAACGAATTTTTATATGCTAAGACATCGAACTTTATGACTGGATTACACCCATCCTTACCCTCAGTTGATGTCGTTATTCCAGCTTATAACGCCGAAACTTTTATTACTAAAACTTTAGAGTCGGTTGCCAAACAAAGCTATCCTATTCAGAGCGTGATCGTAGTCAATGACGGCTCTATTGATGATACTCAGGCCTGCATTCTTCAGTGCATCCAATCCTTTCAACATCTGAACATTATTTTGATTAATCAAGAAAATGCCGGATTATCTGCCGCTCGTAATGCTGGCATTCGACGCTCCGGCGCAGACCTCATTGCACTTTTAGATGCCGATGATTTCTGGAGCCCTGAAAAGCTATCCAATCAAGTTCAATTATTTTCCAATGGTCCTATGATTAATCTTGGAGTAGTCTATTGCGCCTATTTACTCATCAACGAGCAAGATCAATTGCTGCCCTCAACCCCTAAAAGCGTGATCGCACCAACGCTTCGTGGAAACGTTTATCAAAAATTACTATTAGGTAATTTTATTTCAGGAAGCGGTAGCAGCGTCCTGATTAAGCGTTCTGTCTTTTCGGATACAGGTCTCTTTGATGAAGATCTCAGTGCTTGTGAAGACTGGGATATGTGGATGCGAATTGCAAAAAAATATCAGTTTGATTTTATTAATGAGCCTCTAGTAGCGATTCGAGTCCATCAAAATAACATGCAAAAAGATGTGATGCGTATGTTATCTGCTGAACTTATGGTGCTAAATAAATTTACCGAATGTGGTGAAGAAAATACTTTTCTACTATGGAAAATTCGTACTTACTTGATGAATAAAGGCTTGAGCGCCTCTTCTATTCCCGGATTTGAAAAGTGTTGCACTAAATTGCAATCACAATTATGTGGCTGGCGCATGGATATAGCCTCAACCATCTTGGCTCCCTTGCGCACTTTAGCGAACAACTATCTTAATCAGAAACATAAATAGCAGCTATTTACCAAGAGTTAGCTAGCAAACAAAGCTAA
>Ga0114964_10000788_pt1 | contig 23675 bp, 21 predicted proteins | sample C_131016_MF_Meta_FD_92638 | JGI IMG/M metagenome (GOLD analysis project Ga0114964, IMG submission 92638) | Freshwater microbial communities from Lake Croche, Canada to study carbon cycling - C_131016_MF_MetaG | ecosystem: Environmental > Aquatic > Freshwater > Lake | place: Lake Croche, Canada...
AAATCGCGCTGCGGCATGCCGTTGTGCAGTGTAGCAAGCTGATCCTTGGTATATCCTTCTACTACCTTGCTGGCAGTTGGATCGCTCTGTGGTTTTAGTGTTACGTTGATACCGCGACCCAGGAAGTATTCTGCTTCAGCATAGAGAGTATCAAACCATTCTGGCACCATGACGGTGTTCACGGTTACCTGTATGTCGTTCTCCTGCAGGAAAACCAGTTTGTCAGCAAACTTCTCTGTGTGACCTTTGAGATCACCTTGCTTGATCCCCTGTTCTCGATGCCAGCTAGCCGTCACGCTCACACGGTGCAGATCTTTGGTAGCATCAACGTATTTCTCGAACCAACGCAGCCCTTGGCTGATATTTGAAGTCATGTGCACGCTCTGATAGTTGCAGTTAGCAGTATCTTGGCTATAGTGCTCTAGCAGTCTTAGATAATCAGGATATACAGTCGGTTCGCCTCCGCTGAAACTGAAATGAAAGCTATTGTAACCTCGTTCTCTGCTCTGTCGCTTGATCTCATCCATGGTCATGAGGTTAAGCTCTATGGGACGATAATCTTTGGTGTTGCTGCGTGCGTATGGCCAGCAGTAGCTGCAGTTGTAGTTGCAGTATCTGCCTAACAACCAACTCACAGCAAATATGTCTCGATAAAGCAGTGTACGTTGTCCGAACCTTGTGATGCGGTCAAATGGTATCTGCGTGAAATCATAGGAGCTTACTGCATCATTGGACATTCTTATTCTCCTGCACAGGATCTATGCTTAGTTCATTTATAGAGATATCAGTTGGTTGATCCAATATCCATTTGACATAATTCGCAGCTACGTCTATATCCATGCATGTGCGATTAGGATGTTTATGTTGATTGTTGCTTAGTGTTCCAAAGCTTAACAAAGTCACTCTAGGACCTCCGCTCCAGGTGCCTAATAAACCTAAACTATTGCAATAGCTTCGCAGTGCTTTCTTTTCCTGCTGATAAATCCAATCACTGGCTTTGGAGGTCCTATCAGTGGTGCTACCTATGCATATGATGCGCAGGTTATGATTAGCATCCTTTGCTGCCTTGTAAACCTCTTGAAGCACCAATGTCTGCTGGAACTGCCATAATGCACTGTTGTTGATAAACACATCATACTTCAAGGCTTCTTGTGCGAGATCTCTACGGCGTTGGTCATTTGTTAGATCCCAGCCATTTTGCCTGCTGGCAAACACAGTATTGGGCCATAATTTGAACAGAGATTGAGCCAAACCTTTATTGGGATTGCCTGTTATCAATAGCTTATTCACAGATAAGCTCCAATCTCTGGTATTATTTCAATGACATTCTCACCTCGGATCTTGTCCATCTTTGCTGTATATGACTTGAATTCTTCCCAGTGAGTTGGATGATAATCTGCTGACATCATGTAGTCTATTATGCTCTTGCGTATGCTATCACTCTGTGCAATGATTTGGTCAGAGTAACCTTGAGATATCACCCAGTTGTGGAATTGGTTAAATCTCTCAACCACCAGTTCTTTGAAAGCTGCGGGCAATACTCGTATGTTAAGATAGGGAGGATTGTGCGCTACGTGGTGCGTTACGATTGGTCGCCTGTTGGTATTATTGAACTTAGTAAGACCGCTTTCACTTAATTTCCATTTCATAAATTCTGGCATGTGTAACACATTATAAGCAGTGACCGTGTAGGCAAACCAAGCATTGATGCTGGTTACTTCTGCATCAACTTTTTGTATGTTGCGCCAGACCTTGCTCCATTCAGCCGGATATCTTTGATATTCTAATACCTTTCCATATCCGTCAATGCTAGCTCCAAGCTGTATCATCTTGAAATTCTTCCAGAGATTGATCACTCGAGATGGCATGGTAGTCATGTTCGTGTTGTATTCTATGAGCATGTTTGCAGCAGCACCATTTTCTATGCAACGTTCTAAGAATTCATAATGCCTTTCGATCAGAAGAGGTTCGCCACCAGCCATGTAAACATGTTGGACATTGCCGTCATTTGCTTCTATCTGTTTCCAAAAACTGTCGCTATCGTGCCAACCATAGCTATTGCTAAACCATTTGCCGTTCTGTTTGAACATCTGTTCTCGACCATGGGTGTCATTAAACCAATCTACGTCATATAACTTGTTCCAATCGTCATACCAACCGGTGCTGTCTTGTGGACCACACATGCGGCATGCTAGATTGCAGAGATTACCAAATCGCAGATCATAATAGGTAACTGGCAGTTTATTGGTATCTATGGTACCGTCAGTGGCAGTATGTTCAATAACATCTTCCTTGCGCAAAGACCACCTGTCGTGCTCATAATTGCGCCTGCTAACCAACCCAGATTCTTCTTCTGACCTGCAGCGTCCGCATTCGTCGCTCCATACGCCGTCAAGCATGTTCTGGCGCATGATCTTCATGAGATCACTGTTGCGAGCTTCGGTTAGATCATCGGCTGCGGCATTATACGGCGTTCCGTCTGATTTACGCAGGACGCCTTTGTTCTTGGTAATGTTAGCCTGACAGCATACACGTAGATCGCCATTGCTGCGAACTGCCTGGAAGTTCCAGGGTATGGGGCACCATGTATCGGTCATATCCTATCCTGCTTCCTAGCCTTTACTAGATTACGTATACCTATCCTGTTGTAACCATCGACATTGAAATCAGACCAATTGCTGTCTCCGAGCGCAATATGCATGCATTTGGTAGGCGTTAATCCTGCATCTGCGCACACGCTTAGTTGATGCTGACGATATCTATTCGGAATGAAATCAGGTGATCCCAGATAGTCAATGAAATACATTCCTATCCTAGCTGCGCCTAACACGGTGTGATCGTATCTGTTTTGTTGAGCAATAGGGAAATCGTCGTCTATGTTGCTATAGCGAACTCCGCTGCGTATGTGTCCAAGTCCAGTTCCTTTGGTCAAACTGAAACTCACGCTTTCAATCGCAGGATGTTCTACCGAAAATTCAACATCAACAGAAGTGCCTATGTATGCACAGTCTACTATCACAGGGACCTTTAGATCATAACAACTATCTAACATGCTATAGAAATCAGCTGGTACATCACCAGTGGTGCAATGAGGAACACTGACTATGACATAATCATTTTCAGCTATCGGCTCATCTTCTATAAATTTCCAATCCTTGACTATACGGCGATGATAGGCATATTCTCCACGGTAGAACCTCAGTCTACGATTGGCATATCTGTGATAAGATTCGTCAAAAGTCTGGGTCGTCCCATTGATCAGATGCCTATGTTGGAATCTATCTAGTCCGTCTATACGATTTAACTTCATGTTAGCTAGATAATTTTTGTATACCCATAGATAGTCTAGTCTACAATTCAGTGGGTCGCTGTGATCAGTAAACCATTTAGCCCATGGTATTTCCTTAAACAAGGTCACAAATTTGGCATCATACACTGCCTGTGTTTTCTTGCTAACCAATTCTTGTTCTATCAAAGATTTCTTATCAAACATCACAGCTCCGTGGTATCTGTCAATATCGCATGGAATTCTTTCAAACTATGTGACATTAATTCATTGCGTATCTCGTCTAATTTATTAGTATATCTCCAAAATTTTGGTAACGCGTCTGATTGATCTTCGTGCAGCATGAATTTCTTCCATTTCAGCAGATGGTCAGCAACACCTCGGCTGATCAATTCGCGCCTTGCATCGTCATCAGGATAGAGTTCATTACTGAGGGCCTGCAGTTGTGGTAACCGTGTGTCAAAGTGCTGCGCTATAGCTAGCTTAACATTATTAGGTAACGCTCTGCAACTGAGATGTTTTGGATTGTACAATGGATGAAATAATATCAGCGGACTAAATTCGGTCCAACCTATACGTTGGAATTTCTTGCGCATGAACCATTCTAACATGTCTGGTATATACCATATGTTATAAATCATCACAGTGCTGGCTATCCATACGTTGAAATTTATGGTTTGATCAGAGTCTATCCTATCTAGATTTTCTTCAATCATTTGCCATTTGCTGGGATGCCGTATGTAATCATTCACATCGCCTATGCCATCCACGCTTGCGCCAATCCTCACCTGTTTGAAATGCGGCCACAGTTCCCAGGCCCTAGGAGGTATCTTGACGATGTTGCTGTTGTATTCGATGATCATATTACGGCTAATACCTAGATCTATGCAACGCTGCAGGAAATCATACTGTTGATCTATGAGCGTTGGTTCTCCGCCAACAGTGTGCACATGTTTGATGTTAGTGGCATTCTTATCAACGTGTTCCCAGAACTTAGAGCTCTCGTACCACTCATACTGCTTGGTATTTGGCAGCAATCGACCTGTGTCATCTCGAGAAAGCGTTACTTGCCCAAAGCTCTCTTTGTACACATTTGTATTCCAGACTGCAGCATAATCTTCGTACCAAAAATTGCTCTCGGTGGGACCGCAGCTGCGGCATTTGATATTGCACTTATTGCCAAATCTCACACCGTAATGCATGATAGGAACATCGTTGATATTGATAGATCCATCTGCTGCAGTGATTTCGCGGGCTCGATCAATGTTGAAAACATCAGACCAGAGATTGGTCTCGTTCTGATTATGGCTTAGCATACCCGATTCTGTTTCGTGCTTACAACGAGTGCATACCGGATGCCATTCACCGGCCAACATGCTCTGTCGCATCTCACGCAGAAGCATGGAATTTCGGCTTTGATCTATGTCATCAACTGCAGCATTAAATGCAGTACCATCGTCTTTGCGCAAGCATCCTTGATCTCTGCCCTGCTGGCTGTGATTGCATACGCGCATGTCGCCATTGTTGCGTATATCTGCACTAATCCAAGGTAAGGGGCACCATGCTTTGCTCATGTTCTATTATAGACTGTCCTATTATAGATAAACAATCTCAAGGAGAAACAACCCCTGCTTTTGGAGCAGGGGTTGTGTTAATTATACTCCTACCACTGCCGAGTTTGGTAGTGGATCGCCTGTGTTCAGAATGCGTATCGGGATGTAGATAAACTCGATAGCTTTTTCTGGTTTGATTGCGATATCAATCCAAAGTTCGTTTGCATCAATCCTCGCAGGCGTATTATTAGAACTATCGCAGACTACTGCATAGTCATACAGCGCCCTGAGGCCGACTAGATTGCCCATGAAGCTGTTGAACGTGTTGGTAACGCTCTGGCGTGTCTGCTGATCGTTTGGTTCAAACAAGAATGGCTGAGCCAGCGTGTTCAAGTTGTAAGATAGGTAGTTGATCAAACGTGCTACGTTGATCCTATCCAATGCCGTTGCGATCGGATTCAGAGTCTTCTGTCCAAATATAACCAAACCGCGTCCTGGTATGAACGATATTGGATTAATCTTGTTGACATAGAGCACATCGCGCTGTCCTTGGTTTAGGCTGACTGGTTGATAGGTACCATCAGTCTTTAGATAACCAACGCTTGCAACACCAGTTACCAAACCACGGTTGAAACCAGCTGGGGCAAACCAAGGATAAGCAACCTGATCGTTATAAGCTATGGTACGCAATGCCATCTCGCTAGGAGGTACAAACACTGCGCTGCCATCGAGATTGGTTGACAATGCCCAAGGATAATAAAGAGCAGCATACGGAGTTGTACTGATCAAACCATCTGGTCCATTCTCAGCAACATTATAAGCATTGGTTGCCCAATTCTGCAGGCTGGTCGTATCTGACGGCAACGTTCCTGGAGGATCTGCGACGATAAATCCAGTGTTCTTGCGATCAGTGTTCAACGTTATCATCTCATCTAGGCATTCTATGTAACCAGGTGTAGCAATGAGATTGTAATTGATAGCATCGCCTCTGATAGCTTGATTGCTGACCAATTGTGCCTGCAATGCTTTGACTACCATCTGTCTCTGAGCATCTGGTCCACAGTAAGGTACGCCATACGGATTGTTTCCGCTTGCAGTGACCCAAGCATTTGGATCATAGCCTTCTGATGTGTTCACGTCAGGGAAGTAATCTACCATGTATTCTTTGACATTGTAGGTGCTATAACGTGTGTTGAATAGCAGCATGCCGCTTGGATATAGCTCTGCATTGGGTGCGTCGCTGTCAACATAATTGCTGACCACCATCGCGCTTGGTGCCTGGCTACCATTGGTCTTGCCGTTGTTGTTCCATCTAGCATCTTGGAATATGATACCAGCTGGGCTGCTGTGATTGGTGTTGTCTATCAATGCAAATGTATCAGAACTAGCATCCCACCTGTACAGCTTTGGATATGGTAATGCTGAGCTATCTACCCAGATATCATTATCTGCTAGCGGTGTAACACCATCGCTTTGTGTTGTTGGCATGCTACCATCTATGATAGGTCCATTTGGATCTGTTGCCGGATAGCGATTCTTGTAACCCTGCCATATCTGGCCATTACCAACCATTATATCAACCTGTAGGTAAGCATTATACCACAAGGTACCATCTGTTGGATTGCCAGATGGAGCAGATGTGCTAGGTGTATAGGTTAGGTTTACCCAGGCCGAACCATCCCACTCATAGAATACTACGTTGGCCTCTGGAGGAGAATCTCCGCCATCATTATAGCGAGCATAGATAGTACCGATAGCTTTGTTGCCACCAAACGCACTATTTGCTACAGCATCGCTGCTATACATAGGTATCGTGTTTGTAAATGGATAGGTGTTCTGCTGTATCCACGCCGAGCCATTGTACTTCTTGACAACCATGTTCGCACCGCGATCTTGGCTGGTGGTGTTTATCCAAACGTTGGTGCTAGCTATCTGAGCTAGAGAACTTGGAACAGTCAACGACGGATAGAAACCTTGATAAAGCAGCTGTCTACCATACGTAAATCCGACATCTATACCAGAATCGCTTAACGGCGTACCACTGATATCAACCAAAGTGAATTGGGTACCATTGGTGTTGGTGATCTTCAAGTATCCACCTGTTGCGATAGATGCTTGTATCACAGGATATGCTGCTGATGTGTTTATTGCGTTAACTACACCTGTTAGATCGTTGTTAGGATATACAGGTACATGTATCGTAACAGCCGTACCAGTACCCGGATCTATAGAGAAAGTATTGCTGGTTAGATATGACATCGTAACATTAAACGTAGCACTGGTACCACTACCACCTGTCACTCCTACAGGGTTTGTAGGATTCTGAGTGTAATTACCGCCGTTACCGGTCGCTACAGTGACTGCACCAACGCCCCAGGCTAGCGTTACTGTGGCGTTTACTCCGCTTCCGCTAGTAGCTGACGGTGTTACTGGATTGGTCGGTAATGTAGGTGAAGTGTACTGTCCAGCTGATACTATAGCCAGAGATGTGATTGAGCCGCTGCCACCTATGCCTGCAACTCTAAGTACCACAGGGCTTGCATAATTTACGCCGCCATCGTCAAATGTCAGTGTTTGATCTACTGCATAACCAGATCCAGCATTTGAGATGGTTGCATTTACAGTTTGCACAGTAGTAACGGTTAATACACCAACTGCAGTGTGAACACCACCAACAACGTTTAATGTGTTGCCTGGCACATATCCTGCACCAGGATTTACAGCTACAGCTGATGACACGCGAGTGGTAGCAGCTACATATGAAGGATTAGCTGTTGTGCCGGTCACAGATCCATAATAGGTCTGATAGGTTGGAATGCCAGCTGTTTTCCATGGATGTGTTATATCTGCTTGTGTACTGATGTCATTGAATTGAGTGTCGGTTCCATCATAGTTTGTTATTACCAAATAGTTGCTGTTGCCAGAAACTCGTATGCTGGCAAACGCATTAAAGCTGTTTGCATCAAGCACACCGTTGATATCGTTAACAAAGCTGCTGAGATTGCTGCCACTGAGAGTTATTAGGCAGGGCAGGCTGTCCCCGATAGATATGGTGCATTGACTTGAAGGTGTGAAAGTCGGATTAGAAACAGTTCCGTCTATGTAGCGAGGTACAGCTTCTCTCCATCCCCAACCCGGATATGATGCATCAGTGCTGCCAACCAAGAACCACCAAGCGGTAGTATTGCCGTCCAGTGTGGTCTGTTCTATCTTTTGCCACATTGAATTCATGTATACCGCATTTAAATCGCTATACGTGTCAACTGCGTAATCGCCAACTGCGCCAAACGTTGCCTTTGGAGCGACTGTATTGGTTGGTTCTGTGTTTGGATTGAAAAATTGATCAACAAATCCAAGCTCAGTGAGTATTGTAGCATTTGAATAGAGCAGATCTATTTTAGTATCGATGTTGCTGTTGGTTAAACGTAGATAGTACATATCAGCTATTTCGTTGTATGTAACATCCGGCTTACCTGTTCTTGCGTAGACAACAGCTGTGATGCCGTTGCTGTGTACTGTTGAATTGTTGATCTTACCTGCTACATCAGATATGCTGTCTCCAGCTGCCAGCTGTATAGCTGTGCCATTGATATAGAGGTTTCCTGTTATTGTTATGATGCTAGCACTGCCACTGGTACCAACGGTGTTGCCTTGAACAACTATCTCTAGATGATCACCTGTGCTCAAAACAGTAGGAGTCTTATTAGCCCATGCTAGAGCGCTGTTTACGTTACCGTTGCTTTGGAAAATACCCCAGGTTGATTTAGCAGTATCAAACCAATATTGATTAACTTGAGCAGGACCAGTTGGTTCTGTAGTCGTAGGTATCATTTGGCTTAGATCAATGTCTGCACGAAGCACATATGCCGTGTTAGCTATGCCTAGATACTGATACGCAGTGAACAGACCAAGCTCATTTAACTGATTACCAAATGACGGTGTACCAGCTGTGCTGTAGAAAGTAGGCGTTCCAAATGTCTGTAGAAGATCTCGTTGGCTACTGATGAGGTAAAGCTGATCAGCTTTCGCAGCTGTCGTACCCGGCGCATATGCCACTGCGCTACCTGGTTGTAATTTATTTGCTGCTGTGGCTATCATTATTAATGGTACAGTACCTGTTCCTGCGCTTGCATATACGCTTTCATCTGATACTGTAACACTTACGCCCGGTGATACTAGGGTGGCCATGTTTTAAACCTCTCCATGTGGATATGTGCGAATCTATTTATCAGCAGCCTGCTCAAAAACCACTGTTTAAACAACAGGCATCCTGATATACCAGTTGATATATGCGTCAGAGCGTGTTATCATCGTATATCGAGGAGACATTCATGATAATTGGTATCTGCGGACTGATTGGTAGCGGCAAAGGTACAGCAGCTGACCTGCTTGCTGGCTCGCACGGATTTGAAAAAGTGAGCTTTGCAGATAGCCTCAAGGACGCGGTCGCAGCAGTGTTTGGTTGGCCTAGGCATCTCCTAGAAGGAGACACTGCTGAGAGCAGGGCATGGCGAGAAGAAGTGGATATATGGTGGGCCAAGCGTTTAAGCATGCCAAACCTAACTCCGCGATGGGTGCTACAATATTGGGGAACAGAGGTATTGCGTCGCGGCTTCCATGACGATATCTGGGTAGCTAGCATAGAAAGCAAGCTCAGAGACACATCTCGAAATTACGTGATACCAGACACTAGATTTCCCAATGAGATTGATATGATAAAGCGAAATGGAGGCAGCGTTTGGTTAGTGAAGCGCGGCGAAGATCCAGAATGGTTCACAAAATATCAGAGCCATCATATCATACCAGAAGACATACATGCCAGCGAATGGGCTTGGGCACTGAGTGACTTTGACTCTATAATTGATAACGCAGGTACTATACTAGAGCTCGAACAGTCGATCATATCTGCAATAGATGCCGGTAAATATCACAAATGACAAATGAATCCAATCAAGATATCCATATTATGGTCTGTGACGGTTCTCAGGGAACCATCAGCGAAACAGCTAGCGAATACGCTAGAAGTGCAGGTCATACCGTGAACATCCTAACGTTTCCAGGAAACCCGTCGTCTCATCACCAAGGCGATTTGTATGAACTGGATTTGGATCATCTCAAAGAAGCTAATCGTTACATCCTGCGTGCTAACAAGAACATGCACCGCAGTTGGCCTAAGCAGCAGCTGTCACAAGACAACGCTTTGCGCAGAGACATGTGGTTGACTCGATGGACGCACAACGTCTATGTCTTTGGGCTATTCACACAAGATGCTAGTCTGCTTAAGATAAATTCTGACGCCTGTTGGATAGCACAGATGTATGTAGACAGGTTTTTGTTTGACAAGGAACCAATGGATCTCTGTCATCTGTACATGTTTGATATGAAAAGCGAAAGCTGGTGGCAATGGCGCCAGCAATGGAACATGATCAGCCAACCGACGCCACCAGATGGTGTCTATACAATCGTTGCACAAGAAAAACTGACAAATGCTGCCAAGGTTGCTCTCAAGGAACTATGGCCTGTTAGCCAATGATTATTCCTAGAGGCATCGCATTGTCTATGTAGAGATTGATGTCTTTCTCTAGCTTTTCCATGGTAGCAGCAGCTTCTGTTTTCAATGCTTCGCCTTTGAGAGTGGTACCGCCCTGTGGGCCCATTATGCTATTATACTTGCTGTAAGCTTCGCCTAGCATGCGCTGGCACCACGCCAAGGTGTAATCCCTGATCCACGGCCGCGCAAATGGATCACGCAGTATGACATCATTTGGCCGATACATGTAACACCATATCAGTATCTGTTCGTTTCCACTCGGACGTCGCACTATGCTCAATCTTTTAGTGACAGTGTCAAAAGTGAAATTGATATCACGGCCAAACATGCGTCCAGCTTGATCAAGATACTCATAGAACAATTCAAAGGTCAATAGTCCTGCAGTATATCCTCCGCCTGCCCCTGCCTGAAGTAGGTATAGGTTAGTGTAAGCCAAACTGAATGGATCTATCTGAGTTCCTCCGGTGATACCACCAAGTCCTCGGCGAAACAATTGACGAACCGATACAACATTGTCAGGAAGATAATAATCAGTGATATTATTTTCTAAACGAAGAAACAGATAGCTTTCTTCGTCAGCATTACCGCTTCTCTGCCTATAACGATCAAAGCTCAGCTTCAACGCAGTGGTATAATGATCGGGATCTAGTTCTATATCCACCATGCCGCCGCCCAACATCAGCTGGACTTCGTCGATGATCTGCTGTTCTAATGGTGTTGCCATGTAGGTACCTCCTGATATTTATAGCAAGAGGTCTACTGTTCCTTTATGATCTTCATGATCTTGCGGCAGTATCTGCTAGGGTTTTTTCGAACTGCCTTGCCCAAACCTTCATTGTACCAGGTTAATGCTTGGCATTCATCGCCCTGTGCTTGATCTAAAGCCATGCGAAGATATGTCATGCTGTATTCAAGATTCACTTCTGGCTGCAGCAGTGCGTCGCACTTGCCGTTAAATCCAATGCCTCGCGCCGTGCCACACTTGATCTGACCCAGACCATAGTTGCCTTGACTCAAAGCTTTCGCATCCCAGTTACTCTCTAACGTCACAACAGCGATTGCCAGGGTGCTTGGCACGTTATGTTCATGGGCCTTGTCAGCTGTAAGCTGAACCAGTGGTGCGTTGCTGTAATTCGCACTCCCGGCACTCACTGTCTCGCAGCCTGCGCATGCTAAACAGAGAGCTACGACCGTAGCCATCTTTATCATTGGCATCTATATTTAGCTTCCCAGCAACGCTGTTGTCAACTTACTTGAACACCTTGATCACCAGTGTGTCCTTGTTGAGCCGGCCGTTGACCGGATGCTTCTTGCCCTTGATGTAGTCTCCCATGACCACATCCACTCGCTTGCTGGTGGCTGCATCACGCAGAGTTCCCAGGGTTTGCTTAGGATTGCGCAGTGTCTTGGCAAAGCTCTTGGCTTCGTCATAGCCTGTAACCTTGGTGCCTTTGATGCTCAATCCACCGTCGCCTGCAACGTAAAGATACACCTTGCGGCTCTTGCTGTTATACACCAATGCCTTGCTGCTGCCTGGTATCATAGCAGGGTTGATGCTGGCCATGTCAGTGTTGAGATCCACTGTCTTGAACTTGGCCTTGCTGGCCTGCTTCACGCTCTTGCGGCTAGCTCCGCGGCTGTCCGCCACTGCCTTGGCATTACCAGTGCTGGTTGCTAGCACGTTGACGACGGTTACGATTGGTTCGATGGTCTCGGCAACAAGTTCGTTATCCTTGTCACGTAGAGCGTCAGCAAAGCTCTCTTTGAAGTGATCATAGAGGCGTTTGAGCATCTGTTGGTTAGGTTGTGAGCGATCTAGCAGTTTCTTGACTGCTTCTTCAATTTCAGCAGGGTTAGACAAGTGCTTACGCCAAATAGCCTCCATCTTGCTATAAAGCATGACATAGTCCAAATTGCGTTTTTGTACAGTGCTCAGCTTACGCTCGGGTTCTTCGTCTGCTGTGACAACTTTGATCTGCAGCAGCTCTTCAACTTTAGCGTTAAACCACACTTGAATGTCTTCTGGCATCACAGCGCCATGCTGCACCACAAACGCGATACGCCCAACAGTGGCATAATGATGCGTAGGCAGCGCAGCCCAATGATCCTGCTCATCAATATCGCGGTTTAGCTTAGCCCACGATTGGAAGTATTGCTTGAATGTAGCATAATCCATTTCTACGCGAGCCCAGTCCATAGCTTCGCGCCATGCTTTGGCATGGTTGTCATTTTCTGGACCTGCAGCAGAGAAATCCACCCCTTTGATCTTACGGGGAATAGCAGTGATCTGTTCCATCGTCTGTCCCTCCAATATCCTAATAATAGCATGATTTTAGCGTCTGTCAACTGGTTTTTGCCTATTTTCTCATTATTTTCTCAATGAAATCAATGATATAAACCGTAGATCTACGAGAATAAATACCAATGTGCTAGAACCAAGGAGTAGCTCGTGCCACCATTAACCCTGTGGAAGGGCGCAGCCGTAAGGACCAACGATTATAAGCTCTTTGATCGCTTGATCGGAGAATCATATCGAGTTGGGGGTACCGAGTTTCTAATACACAAATACCTTGGTCCAAAACCCACTGGAACCACAGGTGACTTCACTCTTCCTAACACAGGATTAGATGCAGTCAACTCAAACACAAATAATGTGTTAGAGATACAAGATGTGCTCAACATGGAAATACGAGACCGAGCATATGACCAAGACGTGATAGCCCTCAAAGGGCACTATGCAATCAGCGATACAGAGTTTGATCTAAGACAGTTTGGTCTGTTCCTGAGCAACGAGACAATTTTTGTGACTTTCCATCTAAACAGCATGGTTAACAGCATAGGTCGAACTTTGATGAGCGGCGACGTCATAGAGATATCGCACCGCCGCGATGATCTAGCACTGGGCGACTTTGTGTTAGCCAAATACTATGTGGTGCAGGAAGGTGCTCGACCAGCCGAAGGCTACAGCCCAACTTGGTGGCCTCATATATGGCGTGTCAAATGCGACCCAATCACTGATAGCCAAGAGTACAGAGACATACTGCAGAAACCAGCAACAGATCTCAACGGAGATCCAATACCAAATCCAAATGGCACAGGCACTCTCACGCTGGCTGATATGTTAAGCGTGTATAACAGAGAAATAGAAATCAATGACAGGATAGTAGCACAGGCCAACATAGAAGTACCTTTTAGGAATCTACAAGGTCAGCAGTTCTATGTTCTAGAAGGTCAGCTTAATCAGCCAGTGAGCATATTAGCCATGGATGGCATACCTCCAAATCAAAGCAAGCCAGTAACAACAGCTGTGAGTTTCCCACCCGGTGCTCCGGCAGGCACTTGGGTATTAAGAGTAGATTATAGTCCACCACAGCTGTTCCAACGAGTTCAACAACCTGATAACAGCTCAGCTGTTTGGATTAGGCGCGAGATCAACTACAGAACCAGCTGGACTCCTAGCACATCAACGCTAGCCGGGTTCATAAATAATGCGACTACCGAGACTACCTTGCAGGATGGATCTGTCGTTCCACAGAGACAAGATCTGAGAACCGTCCTGAAAGCCAAGCTTGATCCAGACATCATATAGGAGAAATAAATGATTTCCTCTGATCAACTACAGCAGATATTCCCACAGTCTGATGCCAGCGATCTTGATGAGATATGCGGGCCTCTCAATGCAGCAATGTTAGAATTCAACATCACCAGTCCCAGAGAGCAGGCCATGTTCCTAGCACAATGCGGACATGAAAGCGGTGGATTTTCTGTGGTACAGGAGAATCTAAACTACAAAGCAGAAACATTGGTCAAGGTTTTTCCAAAATATTTCAGAGACGTAGATCCGAATGATTATGCTAAACAACCAGAGAAGATAGCAAATCGAGTTTACAGCAGCCGCATGGGTAATGGCGACGAAGCCAGCGGCGACGGTTATCGCTATCGCGGACGAGGCCTCATACAGTTGACCGGCAAGGACAATTACAATGCCTGTGCTGCAGCTCTCAAGATAGATTTGCACGAAGATCCTGACTATCTAGAAACTGCAGAAGGTGCAGCCAGGAGCGCTGCATGGTTTTGGGCACATAACGGGCTCAACAAGTACGCAGACGCCGATGATATCGTTGGGTGCACCAAGCGTGTAAACGGTGGTACTATTGGACTTGAAGAGAGGACGCACTACTATCGGGCAGCAAAGTCTGTGCTAATCGGCTAGTTTTGATTGTATGCGATCTTTCATATCTACGACTTTTTCTCGCTCTATCATATCTATAATCTGGTTCGTAAGGTCAATTTCCCTGCGAACCAGATCTAGCTTTGCGCTCAGCTTGCGCAGCTCTTCATGATAATAACACAGTTCCTCTTCTTTGCGTTTGCGCATATCGTATATGTCGTCAAGCAAGATGAGTTTAGCTGTCATGTCAGATACCTCTAAGATATTTATAAACCACCAATAAATATCACCAGCAAGGAAATAACATGGAATATTGGTATTCAGGACAACTGCGAAATTACCGCCTGCAGTTCATCAGAGCTTTCAGTAACTTTTACTATAGCGTGGGAACTAATCCAGATGGCACGCCAAATCTAGTGAGATGTCCTTGCCGATATGGTGACCCAACGCGCATTGCTGCCACAGTTGTCAAAGGCAACAGTGAAAATAAATTGCTCACTACACCGTTCATCACCTGCTGGATCAGCAATCTAGCCATGGCCCCTAATCGTCGCCAGGGACCTCAGATCATAGACACAGTGCAGGTTGACGAAAGACAATATGACAACGATACAAATTCTTATCTCAACACGCCAGGTAATCGTTATAGCATTGCACGATATATGCCAGTGCCCTATGAATTAAGCATGAGTGTTGACATATGGAGTCCTAACGAAAGCGTCAAGGAACAATTGGTTGAACAGATAATGGTATTATACAATCCTGCCATCGAGATACAGACCAGCAACAACCCGTTAGATTGGACGGTGTTGAGCTGGATCGAAATGCAGGATCAAATAACCTGGAGCAGCAGGACCATACCAATAGGCACGGATAATCCAATTGATGTGCTGACCATGGTATTTAGGTTTCCTATCTGGATCAATCCACCAGCACAGGTCAACAGACAAAATATCATCGAAAGCATCATCACCAGTGTGATAGAAGGCAATAAAGCCAGCAGCGAGCAAGTTGATTGGACTGAATACGAATTCCTAAGCAGGCAAGTAGTCACTCCCGGAGATTACAGCGTTACTCTGGATTGGATAGGTAACAATCAATATACTATGAGCGTGAGGAACACTGCGGGCGACCCTGTGGAGCCTAGCAACAAAGCTACAGTGACTTTTTCGCAAGAAAATCCAACCTTGACATTGGGTACCAGTTTTTCATTCAATGGTATCGTAATACCTATCACAACAACTAACATAGCTACATTCGTAGATAATGCTGCATCTTTGATGATTAATACCAGTTACAACATACAGCTGCAGAACAAGAACCAGATCATGTTCATCAATAACACTGGCGGAGATAATGTCTTTGAAAACATCACCGGCAGTCCATTATATGCCATGGGATTACTAGCAGCAGTCTATCCGGGCGGAGACATAGCTTGGTGGAGAACTATACTAGCGTATGGAAGTCTCAAACCATATTCTGCCTATGGATCAAATGCCAGCCAACTGTCTGTATGGACATCGATAGATCAGTTTACACCAACTACTTCATATCAAGCAACAGGCTACATTGATTTGCATCCGACTAACCAGAATCTATTGATTTGGACTGTTGAACCAGATAGCTTACCCACGGCAACACTTGAACCTATAACAGCTATTGTGAATCCATTGGAAAAAGGTCCCAATGCAGGATTGCCACCCGCTATGTTTGGACAAAGTTATCTCTTAACAGAAAAACCTGCCATAACCAGCGAAGCATGGGGAAACATAACTGCATCAGCCAATGATATAGTCAAATTTGATGGAAATACTTGGCAGGTTACTTTCCAAGCCAGCAATAACATAGGTAGTAAACAATACTTAAACAATCTATTCACTGGCAAGCTCTTAGAGTGGGATGGGTCTTACTGGTCAGAATACTTGCTAGCTCGCTACTCACAAGGGTACTGGCGTCTGGCTCTATAAATATCAGATGCTTACAGAGAAGATCGCAAACCTCAACATAGATGAAAAGAAATTTGAAGAGGTTTTCACGCCTGAGGTACACAGCGTGGCAGATGTTCTGCGCAAGTACGGATTTGATGCGCGTGTAGTTGGCGGTGCAGTACGAGACTTTGTGCGAGGACAACCTCCAAGAGATATAGATTTTGCAACTGATGCTGATCCAAGTGAGCTGATCTATATCTTTAACCTAGAAGATATCCCACACGACGACAAGGGCATAGCTCACGGAACTATCAAAGCAGTGTTTGGTAATAACAAAATTGATGTAACCAGCATAGCCTATAAGCTAGAGCTGAAAGATGGCAAGGTAAGAGCGGTCACAGGTCAAGACTGGGAGCAGGATGCCCAAGACAGAGATCTCACTATCAACAGCATGAGCATAGACAAAGATGGTACCCTCTATGATTATACAGGAGGTTTGGATGATCTCCGTAATCAGCGAGTAGTAATGTTACCATCTACACACGATAAGCTTACTGATGATCCACATCTGATCATGCGATGGTTTAAAGCGCTGGGTTATTTTGATAAACCTAGATGGCCCAAGCAGGATTATGATACAATCAAACAACACATGCCGCTGCTTGCTAAGATACAAGGTGAAGAAAAGACAGATAGAGAATTAAGCAGCATAATGCGCGGCAAAAACGGTCAGAAGATAGTACACATGATGTGCAACATGGGTGCTGACAAGTATCTTGGAATAAGTTGCGATTGATGTGGTACAACCACACAATTAGGCATGTCAAAAGATCTCATAATAGGTTCATTTACAGACTACAACTGGGATAAGATCCAGTACTGGGTCAACAGCATAGACGCCTGCGGGTTCAAAGGCGACAAGGCCATGCTGGTTTATAATTCGCAGCTTAGCACCGTGCAGAAACTCAATGACAAGGGTTTCAAGATCATGGGATTTAATCAAGATGCGACCACGGGTAATCTGTTCTATAACGGACAGCTGATCATAGTAGTAGAACGCTTCCTGCATCTACACAGCTTCCTTGAAAATCTCATGAAGGCCGAAGACTATCGCTACGTGATACACACTGATGTCAAAGACGTGGTATTTCAGCGAAATCCCAGCGAATGGTTGGACGTGAACATGGGCGATGCCAAGATATTGGCCAGCTGCGAAAGCCTTCAATATCAGCACGAACCCTGGGGTAACGAGAATCTACAGAACAGCTTCCCCTGGGTCTACGAACGGATGAAGACTAACCCTATCTGGAACTGCGGTGTGCAATGTGGCGTGCCCAGTGTGATGAAAGATCTATGGCTAAACATCTATTTGCTAAGTGTGGGTAGCCAGCATGCTACCAAAGTTCACAATCCAGATCAAGCAGCATACAACGTGCTGCTGGGTCTAGAACCATATAAGAGCATCACCAAATTTAGCATGAGCGAGGATGGTTGGGCTTGCCAAGCGGGAACGTCATACGATCCTGCTAAGATGGCTACGTTCAAAACACACTTGCTTGAACCACAACCCGCATGGGATGGTGAGAATGCTACCACCAGCAAAGGTGCACAGCATTTCATATTGCATCAATACGATCGCATTCCAGATTGGAAACCAATAGTAGAGGCACGATATGCAGGTTAATCTTCAGGAAGCTTATCAAGCCGTTGACACTGCACTTAACCGTTTGGGTGTGCCTCATTTCAATCCTGGCCGCAGCATAGTAACCAGCGTGTATGGCAAGGAGATTGCCAGCGGATATGTGTTAATGCGCGAGCTGATCTTGCAAGAAGTCGCACTGCCTATCGAGATATTTCATCGCAAGGATGAGATCACGCCAGAACAGGCTGCTATATTACGCAGTCCTGCACCTGATCAGATCACGGTGCGAGAGATACAGGGCGATGCCAAAGATTTCATAACACCATATGGCACAAAGGCAGGATGGAGCACCAAACCTTATGCTCTCTGGGAAAGCAATTTTGCTGAGAATCTATGGTTAGATGCTGACAGCTTTCCCATACGTAATCCAGAGTTCCTGTTTGATGATCAAGAATATCAGGACAAGGGCAGCTTGTTTTGGCGCGATGTTTTCAGCACAGATCGTGCCAATCGATATCACGATAACGCTCCTATGTGGCGCATATTCAATGTTAATCCAACTGATGCAGAGCCTTTCGAGACTGGCCAACTGTTGATCAACAAGGCGCAGTGCTGGGCTGAGATGAATTTGGTCAAACACTATGCCGACCACTGTGAGATATACTACCACTTTGGCGGTGATGCCGAAACCTTCCGCATGGCATGGTCGCATTGGTATCTGCGCAACGGTGGTCAGCTACAGTACATCAATTTTCAAGCTGACCCCAAGGTACCCTATGGTTTCATGCCGTTTGGTCCATTCCACAAAGGCGCTGTTAACCAATACAAGAAATGGGGAGGTGGCACAGTGATGGTGCAACGTGATCGCAATGGCAATGAGTTGTTCAACCATCGTAACATGGAAAAGTTTAGTCTTGGATCAAATCCCGTGTATCACGACATAACCAATGAGCTTAGATATCACCAGCACATAGAAGATCTGAGGCGCCTAATATGATAGATCCTGTAACTACAGTGAAGTTTCCAACAACATGGCCTATCAAGCGCGAACCCGCGCGACCGTCAGAACTACGCATAGATTACTGCGGTGGTATGAAGTTCAATGATAACTTTGACTGGGACAATCTCTGGTATGACTGTGTGCAACTAAACGAGAACCAAACCATACTCATCGGAGCGCCTATATATGGTGCCAAAGACTGGTTCAAAGATAATGCAGGATTTGGCGATAGCGATAACAATCTGCTCAACTATCAGTTCTATGAACTGGATCGAGTTGGCTACACTGTGGTGCAAACACACAAGCTGGATTCGCATATAGTGATGCTGAGCAAAGATACAGATCCAATAGCTATCAAGGTGAACGTAAACGATGGCTATTTCAACGGGCATAAAGTCATGGTCACTCTGCAACGAGACAATCCAATTGAATGGATTGAGCAGTGGATGGACTATCATTACCGTGTGCATGGTATAGATGGGTTCCTAATATATGACAATAGCAGCAGCAGCTACACTGTAGGCGAGCTTGACCATCGCCTCAGCAGAGATTATCTTAAACTAAAGATCGTACCTTGGCCGTATCCATATGGCCCGCAAGGTAGCGATCATGCACCCTGGGACAGCGATTATGGACAATACTGCATGCTAGAACATGCCAAGTATCGCTATCTAAGCCATGCTAGCATGGTCCTAAACAATGACATAGATGAACTGATAGTCACCAAAGGTCCCACTCTTGAACAGATACGCGAGCAGCTGGACCAAGGTCAGCAGCATTGCCTGTATTATCTAGGCAAATGGATTGAACCACACGATGTACCCAAAAACAAAGGTGCCTACGAAATACCATTCTCTGCACGCAGGTTCAGAGACTACTGCTGCATGGACAGCAACAACAAGCGAGGCATTGGCAATAAATGGATGTTAGTGCCTAAACATTGCATGCAATATCAATGGCGAGTGCATCAGATATCGGGACCAGCTGGACAGAGCACTGATCTGTACTATGCACATTATCTTGCTATGAATACCAACTGGAGCTGGCCTAGAGACAAGTTCGAAGGCGACGTGATAAACCTACGACCCGAACCATGGTTACACACTGCGCTACAAAAGATAGAGGTATACAAATGAGACTATTGTTTGCAGTACACAGATATGCACCGTTCCCTGGCGGTAGTGAGTATTATACACAAGCAATGGCAGAAGAAGCACTAAGCCGCGGGCACGAAGTAACCGTATTTGCTGGCGAACATCAAGGTGATCATAATGGTGTGCATGTCACTAGTGATCCACAAATACTTGGTTGGCCCTGGGATCTCATAGTGGTGCACGGCGGCGATGTGGGTCTACAGAACTTTGTACTGACTAATGCTAGTCGCATACCAAGTCCCATACTTTACATGCTGATATTACCCAGCAACAGCGATATCTGTGTCACTGCGCTCAAGGAATGCACATATCTGGGTTGGAGCACGCCAGACGATATTAATCACATACGCAAGCATGGACAGAGCGACAAAGCCAAACGAGTGAGGCACGGAATCAAACTTAATGAAAGCATTGGTAAACCAGGATTTAAGGCCAAACATGGTATAAACAAGCGCATGTTCCTCAGCTGCGGCGGGTATTGGCCTAACAAGAAGATGCGCGAACTTGCAGATGTGTTTACCAGAGCTAACTTAGAAGATGCAGTCTTGGTCACTACGGGCTACGATAACCGCATGGATCTAATGCCAGATGCCAACAACTGCGTGATGCCTCTGATGATAGATGACAAAGCAGAAGTGTTAAGCGCAATCTCCGAAGCTGACTGCTATCTAATGCACAGCAACCAAGAAGGATTTGGATTGGTGATTCTAGAGAGCATGCTTAATGAGACGCCATGGATATCTCGACAGATAGCCGGCGCTGCTATGTTAAACAAGTTTGGCCAGACCTATCAGACAGACGGACAGCTGATAAACTTGCTGAAAAACTTTGATCCTATACTGTATGATCTACCAGCTGCCAAGCAGCACATATTAGATAACCATACCATACGCAGCACGGTCGACGACATTGAAGCTGTAATTATTGCTTCTTAGCTCGACCTAACGCTATGGTGTCAGGTACGCTAGTATCCCTAACATCTCGTTCACCAGGCGTGACTATTCGACCAACTGCTTGCTGCTGTTTCTTTTCAGCTGCTTTGCTCACTTTACGTGCGATAGCAGGATCAACCCTGGTTGTCAAACTAGCATCTGGTTCGTCGGTCATCCTAGCACCCTGACCAATCTTGAATCCTAATCTACCTTTTATTTCTGTAGCGCTGAAAAATTTGCCGCTGTAGAATGCTATAGTGCCTTTGAACTGCGGAGGCCAAACTAAATCATATCCTTGGCATAGGAGATCAGCACCTCGTACTTTGGTATTGAAATACATCTGCACAACATTGGAGTGATTCAATATCTCACGTATCACGTCTGTGTAATCTTCTGCATTTAGCTTGTTAACCACTTGTCTAGCAACAGCTGCTAATGCATGCTTAGCTGGATCATATTGCGGATGATGCGTGTTAGCAGCATATCCAGTCATGTAGTCTGATATCTTTTCATCAGGTACATAATCTCTTTTACCAGAATTAATTCCGGACTTTATGGCATTGATCTCGGCATCATCTACAATGTCTTCCATCTTAGCTACTGCTAACAATCCATCTACCGACTTTGATCCCATGATCGTTGAGATCACATCAGTGAATTTTTTAACTTTTGGATCATTCCAAAACGCAGCAGGAAACTTGTCTCTGTTCTTGGTAATTGCATCGTATAAACCTTTTACGCTTGCAGCAGCCCCGCCTACTTTAGCCTTGGTACTGATCAGTATCTCACTTGTGCTAGTCACTACCATGCTGTCAAACAGTGTCTCGCTGGTGCTGGTATTGTATTCTATGCTGCTACCAGCAAGACTCTTACCACCATTCATGACTTCTTCAATTTCTGGTAATTGATCTGCAGGTTCAAATTGTCCTGTTATCAATGCTATGGGACTACCCCATTCGCCTAGATATTTGCTGTGCAGATTAGCATCAGCTGCACCATCCTTGATGACATAATTGGTACCATTTCCAGATGCTAGAGCCCTAAGGTACTCTTGCATCTGATCAACAGCTTGATCACCAGCGGTTGATCTAGCCACATCTAATAGTCCAGCAACCTGCGAAGGTTGCACAGCTCTAGCGCCTGTTACCACTTCTGCAGGTTTCAATCCACTGCGCTCACTAAAGCTGATCTTTCTATTCATTACATAGCCACCGTGTCCTGGTATGACTCCCGGGGGGATGTTAGTCAACTTACCTTCTAACTTGGCTAGATCTCTGGTAAACAGAACATAATGCTCCATGCCTCGAGGTGTTTCCATGTTAACAATGTAGGCTGATTTGATGCCTCGATTGACATCATTTAATTCGTAGATCTTACCACTAGCTTGTTCGTGCCAATCTTGATATGCATCAACAAATTCTTCGTGCGTGTTATATTGTTTTTCATCAGCTGGCAGTAGGGTTAGCCCTTGGAAGGTTGCTATATCATCTCTATCAGTTGGGTCAACATATTCGTCACCGAGACGCCTAGCTACGAATCCTCGGCTTTCATACAGTGCCGATGCAGGGGTTAGATGCCAAAGTCTCATTTGCTGGCCTCAAGGGCACTGTCTAGATCCAAACCTCTGCTTGCAAAGTTATCTCTGGCATCTGCGATGCGTTGTTCTCTATCTGGTTGAGTTTGTAACGCTTGCATTATCTTCTCTACTGATTCTAGATCTGTCATAGTAGCAGCCGGACCAAGTAGGTAATGTGCTATCTCCTGCGGATCTTTGGTGAGAAACTTGCCACTGTCACGCACTGTCAATCCATCTTCAACTCCAAGCTTGAGTCCATGGCTCTTGGCTATGCTGTTCATCAATATTATCTTGTCAGCGTTCTTAAATTTAGTGTTAGCATCGTAATGCGCCATCCATTTAGCAAACGGTATATCTTTGTAGAACATGAAATCTGTTTGCACATAACCGTTGCTAGGATTGCCTGCTATAGGCGTCTTTAGATGCACCGAAATGCCGCTCTTGCGTATCCAATCCTTGGGCTGTCCTTGCTGCGTGCTGACCCATTTATTGAGTCTATCTATCAATTCTTCTTTGCTGATAGATTCAGCATCAACTGCTATATCAAGATCACCGCTAGTTTCTTTCTTGCCAACGCTGCCAATTGTATTGTTACGGATCGGCAATTTTGTGATACGCTCTAACCAATTTATGGTAGGTATCACATCGTTTCGATTGATAGCAACCGTGGTAATTTCGCCACCTGCATCCTTAAAGATATTGCCGCCTTCATTTAAGATATCACGTAATCTCATTATATTTCCTAGAAATTAAACTGTTTAACAGATGGCTTGCTTGCGTTAGCATACTGAGTAGCCAACGCAGTTTCTACGTTGGTTTGATTAACTTTGGCAAAAACCCAGCTTTGTACAGTAGATTGGGTAATACCACTAAATGGTACAA
>Ga0114964_10000789_pt1 | contig 23674 bp, 21 predicted proteins | sample C_131016_MF_Meta_FD_92638 | JGI IMG/M metagenome (GOLD analysis project Ga0114964, IMG submission 92638) | Freshwater microbial communities from Lake Croche, Canada to study carbon cycling - C_131016_MF_MetaG | ecosystem: Environmental > Aquatic > Freshwater > Lake | place: Lake Croche, Canada...
ATCGAAGTTGCCATGCCATTTGCAGAAGTTGATCATCTCCTGGTAAATGCGGGCAAAGGTCGACTCCGGCATCACCGCCTTGACGTCTTTCAGCCGGCCGTCAGCGCCCCACATCTTGCCGCCGTTTCGGATCATGGCGGGCATGGAGGCATCGACGATCACATCGTTGGGCGAATGGAAGTTGGTGATGCCCTTAGCCGAGTCCACCATCGCGAGCTCAGGCCGGTGCTCATGACAAGCATGCAGGTCACGGTTGATTTCGTCTTGCTTGGACTGCGGCAAGGTGGCGATCTTGCTGTACAAGTCAGCCATACCGTTGTTCACGTTCACGCCCAGTTCGTCAAACAATTTGGCATGCTTGGCAAACGCGTCTTTGTAGAAAATCTTCACGCAGTGGCCGAACACGATGGGGTGGGAGACCTTCATCATGGTGGCTTTCACGTGCAACGAAAACATCACGCCGGTTTTGTGCGCGTCTTCAATTTCTTGTTCATAGAAAGCTTCCAGCGCTTTTTTACTCATGAACATGCTGTCAACGACTTCACGGTCGAGCAAGGACACTTTCTGCTTCAGCACCATGGCTTTGCCACTCTTGGTGATCAGCTCCATTTTCACGTCACGGGCGCGGTCCAGCGTGATGGATTTTTCGCCGTGGTAAAAATCGCCGCTGTGCATGTGCGAGACATGCGAGCGCGAAGCCTGGCTCCAGTCAGCCATGCTGTGGGGGTTCTTGCGCGCAAACTCTTTCACGGCGCGGGGGGCGCGGCGATCCGAGTTGCCTTCACGCAGCACCGGGTTCACGGCAGAGCCAATGCACTTGCTGTAACGGGTACGGATTTCTTTTTCAGCGTCTGTTTTGGGCGCTTCAGGATAATCGGGCAAGGCATAACCCTTGGCCTGCAACTCTTTGATGGCCGCCCCCAACTGGCCCACAGAGGCGCTGATGTTGGGCAACTTGATGATGTTGGCTTCGGACTTCAAAGTCAGCTGGCCCAATTCAGCCAGATTGTTCGGCAGACGCTGCGCTTCGGGCAACATGTCTGAAAACTCACCCAAAATGCGCGCGGCGACCGAAATGTCTTTCGATACCACGTCGATACCCGCAGGAGAGGCAAAGGCCTGAACGATGGGCAAAAAAGCAGCCGTGGCCAACAAGGGCGCTTCGTCGGTCAATGTGTAAATGATTTTGGTTTTGTCAGCGGCCATGGTTGCACTCATTCTTTTAGAGATTAGAAGGACGGGAAACGAATACTGTATTCGATCTTGCCGCCCCATCCGCAAAAGACGGGGGCGGCAAGCGCTTTCCTTGATGTCACTTCTAATTCACCACACTTGCAACAAGGTTACGCCTTCCTATTGCAAATGAGAATCGTTCGCATTTAGAATGGGGTCTTCCACTTTTTGAAAGCTGCGATGTTGTCCCGTTCATTTTGTCTTGCCGCCTTGTTGGCGCCCCTGTTGTCCTTGCTGGCGCTACCGGCTTACGCCGGCGAAGGCTCTTTCGGTTGGGTCTATACGCTGGACCTGCAGCCCAAAGGCACGCTGGAATTTGAACAGCGCTTGCAGGCCAACCAAGGTCAAGCCAAAGGCCAATACGACCTTTGGCAAGCCCGAACCGAGTTGGAATACGGTGTCAGCGAAGACTTTCAGATCGCCGGCTACCTGAACACCAGCCGCGTCAGTGCCAACCAAAACTACGGCGATGGCAGCACCTCGGGCTGGTTGGTCCCCAGCTCCGCAGGATCCAGCCCCTACAGCCGTACCCGGGTGGACGGCGTTTCGCTGGAAGGGATTTGGCGCTTCACAAACCCCGTCATCGACCCTGTGGGCGTCGGCGTTTACCTGGAGGCAACCACCGGCGCCGTGAAAGACGAGCTGGAGTCGCGCCTGTTGTTGCAATCGAACTTTCTCGACGACCGCTTGGTGGTCGCCGCCAACCTGCAATTGTCGGTCGAGAGGGTCAAATTCAACGCGCCAGACATCGGCAAAGAAAGCATGGCCGATTTGCTGCTGGGCGTGTCCTACCGCGTGGCCAACAACTGGACCGCTGGCATGGAGTACCGTTTTCACAACGACTTTGATGGCTATTCGTTCAACCAACAGACCCAGCGCGCCCACTTTATCGGCCCGAACATGCACTACGCCACCAAAGCCTGGTGGGTCACGGCCGCCTGGCGTTACCAACTCAAAGGCCAAAGCCAGTGCTGGGCACCGGGTGAAGCCGAGTGCTCTAACGGCCGCGTGTGGGACAGCCACTCACGCAACGAGGTCATCTTCAAGTTCGGTCGTCCGCTTTAAGGAGATGCCATGAAATGGACCCCCGCAAGCGCACTTTGGATGCTGCCCCTGGCCACATTGGTAGTCCCCACCTTGGCCCATGCCCGAATCAACGTCGGCACCGAGGAGGCGCAGCAACGCCTCTTTCCGGGCCAACAGCTCACGCCCAACCCGGTATTTTTGACAGAATCACAACGCGACAAAATGCGTGAGTTGTCCTCGGTGCGCGAGCCCTTTAAAAGCGAACGCGTCTGGCGCAGCGCCGATGGGGCTTGGTTCATCATTGACGAGGTGCTGGGTAAGCACGAGAGGATCAAGTACGCTCTGGCCATTCTGCCCGACGGCAGCATCAAAGGCATTGAGATCATGGCGTACGTCGAGTCCTATGGTTACGAGGTAGCCGACGCCGCATGGCGCCAGCAGTTCGTGGGCAAAACCAGCGTAGCCCCACTCAAGCTCAAGCAAGACATCCAAAACCTCTCGGGTGCCACGCTGTCGTGCAAGCACCTGACCGACGGCGTCAAGCGCTTGATGGTGATGTACGAGCTGGCCCTCAAAAACGCAAAATGAAAACCGCAATAAGAGGCGCGAAATGAACGCCATGCGACCCTTGCTGGGCACTTATGTGCGCATCAGCGTTCGGTGTGCGCCGCCCGAGTTGTGCCACCAAGCCATCGATGCGGCCTTTGCCGCTATCGAACTGGTGCAAACCCAGATGTCGGCTTTCAACCCCGACTCGGACCTCGGCCACATCCGGCGCTTGGCGCACCTCGAACCGGTCTCTGTGCATCCTTGGACGCAAGACGTGATCCTTCTGGCGCAAGCCCTGCATTCGCAGTCTGAGGGCTTGTTTGACCCCGGCGTCGCACCCCAGCTCGCGGCCTGGGGCTTGCTACCAATCACCCCCGACAGCCTGGTCAACACGGGGCCCTCGTCCATCACGCAATTGAACGTGAAAGATGGCCAGGTCAGCAGCGCATGCCCTTGTGACATCGATTTGGGCGGCATCGCCAAAGGCTTTGCGGTGGACCGCGCCATAGATGTGCTGCAAGCCTGTGGCATCACCTGCGCCAGCGTGAATGCCGGTGGCGATTTGCGGGTCATCGGCCCCACCCCTGAGCCCATCTATGTGCGCCAGCCTCGGGCCGCAGAACCGGTCTTTGCAGGCCTGCTGCAAGACGGTGCCTGCGCCACTTCGGCCATCTACTACTCGCAGCAAACCTACGCTGGACAAGCCATCTCCGCGCTGGTGAATCCTCACAATCGCCAGGCCCTGCTGTGCCCAGACAGCTTTTCGGTCATTGCGCCGCTGTGTGCGGTGGCCGACGCGCTGACCAAGGTGCTGGCCCTCACGCGCAATACCGCGCTGCCTTGCTTTGCGCATTACGGCGCTCAGCCCTTCATCACCGCCGCCGCATGAGTCCCGCACACCCCCACAAACACGCACGCCGCATCGCTCGCCTTGGTCGTTTGCCGCGCTGGCAACGCATCGCCACGCACGCGATCCTCGGTTTCTGCGCCCTGTCAGGCCTGCTTTTTTTCATGGCACACGACGTGCATCTGGAACTGCTGGGCGTGCACTCGCACAGCCTCTTGGTGGCACACGGCATCAGCGCTGCACTGGCGCTCATGGCCTTTGGCGCGGTGATGCCAGCACACATCCGTGTCGCCTGGAAAGCCAAACGCAACCGCACCACGGGAATCTTGCTGAGCACAATGCTCAGTGCCTTGATGCTCACTGGCCTATTGCTCTACTACGGCAGCGAAGACTGGCGCGACACCGTGATCTGGAGTCACTGGGTCATGGGGGGCCTGGGGCTGTTGCTTTTTCCGCTGCACATTGTTTGGGGCCAGCGCGCCACGGCCTGGCCACCGTCTCCAACGTCACCCTGGGCTCAGATCCAAAGGCCCACTTGAATTACGCTAATGGGCATGACCACATTGCCGCACCTCTTCACGCCAGAATCTGCTTTCCAGACCCTTTCTGATCTGATTTTTGGCCACGCCCGCACCCAACCCGAAGCGCTGGCGATACGCGACCCGCACACCGTACTCAGCTACGCGGCCCTGAACGAGCGCATGGACCGGGTGGCCGCCGCATTGCAACGTGACGGTGTGAAAGCGGGGCAATGCGTGGCGATTTGCGGCCTCTCCAGCGTTGACTATGCCTGCGTGTTTTTGGGCGCGCTGCGGGCCGGCGTGGTGGTTGCGCCTTTGGCCCCGTCGGTCACGCCCCAAATCCTGAGCGGCATGCTGCGCGATGCCCAAGCCAGCCTGCTGTTTGTGGATGAAGCTGCGCGCGCCTTGGTGGAACCCGAAATGGACGCCCTGCCGCGCATTGCGTTGGACGCCAGCGCCGCAGGCCGTCCCTTGGAAAACTGGCTGGGCCCTGCCGGCATGACAGCCACTGCGGTGCGCATTGCGCCTGAGGCGGCATTCAACATCATTTACTCCTCAGGCACGACCGGCACCCCCAAAGGGATTGTGCAATCCCACGGTATGCGCTGGACCCACATGCGCCGGGGCCTGACTTACGGCTACAGCGCCGCGACACGTTCTCTCGTGTCCACACCGCTGTACTCCAACACCACTTTGGTGGTGTTTTTCCCCACGCTGGCGCTGGGCGGTTGCGTGGTGATCATGCCCAAATTCAATGCGGCAGAGTACCTGGTCCTGGCCGAGCAGCACCGCATCACGCACACGATGCTGGTGCCGGTGCAATACCAGCGCATCATGGACTGCACAGACTTTGATCGCCGTGACCTGTCTTCGTTTCAAGTCAAGTTTTGCACCAGCGCACCGTTTGCCGCAACGCTCAAGGCCGATGTGGTCCAACGCTGGCCGGGCGGTTTGGTCGAGTTTTATGGCATGACCGAGGGCGGCGGCACTTGCATTCTGAACGCCCATCAGCACCCCGACAAACTGCACACCGTCGGGCAACCGGCCGAAGGGCACGACATCCGCCTGATCGACGAAGAAGGCCACGAACTGCCCGCAGGCAGCACGGGCGAGGTGGTGGGCCACTCGCCCGCCATGATGACCGGCTACTACGGCCAACCTGAAAAAACCAGCGAAGCCGAGTGGTACGACGCCACGGGGCGTCGCTTCATCCGTACAGGCGACGTCGGGCGATTTGATGCCGAGGGCTTTTTGACGCTGGTCGATCGACGCAAAGACATGATCATCAGCGGTGGCTTCAACCTCTATCCCAGCGACCTTGAGGCGGTCTTGCGTGAGCATCCGCAAATCCAAGAAGTGGCCGTGGTCGGCGTGCCCTCACGCGAGTGGGGGGAAACGCCTGTGGCTTACGTCGTGCTGCGCGAGGGGCAGACCGTCAGCTCAGATGATTTGCTGCAGTGGTACCAACAACGTGTGGGCAAAACCCAGCGCCTGTCTGCGCTGCATTTTCTGGCCGAGTTGCCACGCAGCGCGATTGGCAAAGTGCTCAAGCGCGAGCTTCGCGACCTGCATCTCCCGACCGCACCTTCAGCAGCATCTGCATGAAGGCCTGAGCGGGCTCAAATAAGTCAGCCCCTTCGGCTTGTGGCCGAGGGGGCTGTTTTTTCAGCACCGGTGGGTGGGTGATTATTTTTTGGCTGGAGCGGATCCCTTTGGCGCGCGACCACCGGACTTGATGCATTCGTCCATGGTGGCAAAGGGCTTGAAATTTTTGGTGGACGTGTAGCCCGAGCTGGTGGCGTCGTGACAGATGTCGTTGTTGGATTTTTTCACAGCGGGCATTGCTTCAGCGGTTTTCGCATCCGCCTTCGCCACAGGTGCTGCTTTGGGTGTCGATGCAGCGGGGGCTGGAACGGTGGCCGCAGCGGCAGGTACGGCAGGTGTCGCTGGCTTGGCCGGGGCGGCCGCGGTTTGGGCCCAAGTTGCGGCACAAGCAACCATCAAAGCAGTGGCAATCAGGGTATTTTTGAACATCATTTTCTCGCATCAGCGGCAAAAGTGCCACGGCTTCTTAACGCGTCACGCGGCTCCAAGGTTGACAAATGGACAGCCAACTCAACGCATGGGCCTTGCAGAACTGGCCACGTACACAGTCATCTGGGTTACAGGCACGCGACCCTTCTAGCTTCAACATAGGTCTCAGCCAGTGGACAGGAAAACCCAAATGATTCGCAGAAGACAATTCATGCACATGACAGGCTTGGGCCTGACCCTTGGCTCAGGACAGGCCGCTTGGTCTGCTGGATTTCCTGAAAAACCCATCAAGTTGATCATGCCCTACCCTACGGGCGGCGGCGCCGATCAATGGGCCCGCATTGTGTGCGGTAAAGCAGAAAAAATACTGGGGCAACCCATTGTGTTCGATTACCGCCCCGGGGGCAGCACGACCATTGGCGCCGACGCGGCGGCCCGAGCGCCCGCCGATGGCTACACCATCCATTTGATTGACAGTACCGCTTTTGCCTACGTGCCCAATATGCGCAAAGTCAATTACGACATCAAAGCCTTTACCCCCTTGGTCCATCTGGGCGCCTTGCCCATGGCCTTGGTGGCGCACCCCTCCGTGCCGGCCAAAAACCTGCAGGAACTGGTCGCCTATGCCAAGGCCAATCCAGGCAAACTCAATTGCGCCAGTGCCGGTGTAGGTTCGCCCCACCATTTGATTGCCGAGTTTTTCAAAATGCGGGCGGGCATCTCCATCAACCATGTGCCTTACAAAGGCGCAGCCCAATACATGGCCGATCTGGTGGGCGGGCAAGTGGACTTGGCCGTCTCCACATTGGGGCCTGCCGTTCCGCACATTCAAACGGGGCGCATCCGCGCCTTGGGCGTTTCAACAGCCAAACGCTCCAGTGCACTGCCCGACGTGCCGACCATTGCGGAACAAGGATTTGAAGGCTTTGATGAAAAGCCCTGGAATTGCTTTGTGACCAACACCGGCACGCCGCCCGAAGCCTTGGAGCGATTGCGTGCAGTGTTCAGAATGACCCTGGACGATGCCGAGGTTCAGGCCGCCTTGCGCAAAACCGGCGTCGAGGAGATTGGCACCATGCCACTGAACCAGATCGCCGAGCAAATGCGGCTGGACGCCCTCAAATGGGGTGATGTGATTCGGCGCGCCAAAATCACCATGGACAGCTGAGCTGTCCCTGCGACCCTGGCTAGGGCCTGAGCTTGTCGGGGTACTGGTCAAAAGCGGCTCCCTGCGCAAACAGGGCCTCGATCTGATCCAGGGGGTAGGCCAATTGCAACAACACCTCTTTGGTGTGCTGGCCCAGCCAAGGCGCAGGCATGCGAATGGTGTTGAGTTCGCCACTCGACTTCAGGGGCAGGCCCAAAGTTTTCATCGGCCCGATGATCGGGTGATCGAGTTCATGCACCATCTTGCGCGCATGAATATGCGGGTCGTGCATGATTTGCGCATAGCCAAAGACCGGTCCGCCGGGCACGCCGGCGCGGTCCATTCGGTCCACCCAATACGCCGTGGGCTGAAGCATCAAAATGGCCTCAATGTCTCGCTCCAAAGCATCTGCATTTCGGGTGCGTAAGGCCTGTGTTGTGTAGTCCGGGTTCGAGGGCCAGTCGGGTTGTTCAATGACTTTTTCACAAAAATCAAGCCACAATTTGCCAGATCCGGCCCCTACCGTCACATAGCCATCCGCACTGCGGTAGGCTTGGTAAGGGGCGGAGCGCCGATGGCGCGTGCCTGTGGGCGTGGGAATTTCACCCGCCCCAAAATAGGCACCAAACTCCCAAGGTGTCCAGGCCAAGCCGGCCTCCAGCAAAGAAGTCTCAAGGTATTGCCCTTCTCCAAAACGCAGTTTGCCGATCAAGGCCCCCAAGATGCCTGACAAGGCGGTCACGCCACTGGCAATGTCGTTCATGGCGATACCCACTTTGGCTGGGCGCCCTCCGGGCTCGCCAGTCATCATCATGATGCCCGACATGCCTTGCGCAATGATGTCAAAGCCGCCCTTCTTGCCATAGGGTCCCGTTTGGCCAAAGCCTGACATGGAGGCGTAAATCACACCGGGGTTCATGGCCTTGATGGCCTCATAACCCAAGCCCATGCGCTGAACCACACCGGGTCTGAAATTTTCCAAAACGATGTCGGCTTGTGCCGCCAATTTCAAAGCCACGTCCAGCCCACCAGGATCCTTCAAATTCAAGGCAATGCTTTTTTTGTTGCGGTTGAGAACCGCAAAACAATACGACTCGCCGTTCACCTGGGGCTCAAATTGACGCGAGGTATCGCCCTTGTCGGCGTTTTCCAGCTTGATGACCTCGGCGCCCATATCGGCCAAAACCATGGTGCAGTAAGGCCCTGCCAATACATTGGTCAAATCCAAAACGCGTATTCCCGATAACGGCAAAGGCATGGGGTTCTCTTTCTACAAGGATGAATGAATGCCCTAGGCGCCTATCGGCCCTTGAACTGCGGTGGGCGTTTGGCCATGAAAGCGGTGCGCCCCTCCTTGAAGTCTTCACTGTTGAAGCACGCCGCCACCAAGCGATCACACCAGCCCACATCGCGAAGGGCTTCGTCTTTGACAATTTCACCCACAATGGTTTTGATGGAGGCCACGGTCATGGGTGCATTGGCGGCAATCAGGCCGGCATAGTGTTCTACATAGTCATGCAACTCACCTACGGGCACCATGCGGTTGATCAGTCCCATTGCCAAGGCCTCTGGGGCGCTGAACTGTCTGGCTGTGAAGAAGATCTCTTGGGCGAAAGAGGGTCCCACCACATCCACCAGTTTGCGCACACCATCAAACTCGTAGCCCAAACCCAACTTGGCCGCAGGGACTGCAAACTTGGCTTGGTCGGCCGCGATGCGAATATCGCAATTCAAAGCCACGGCCAAGCCACCACCAATGCAATAGCCTTGAATCAAAGCTATCGTCGGCTTGTTCAAGCCTTTGAGTGCTTGCATGCCCTTGGCCGCGATGGCATCGTAACGGTGGGTGGCTTGGGCTGAATCCCGTTGCCCTTCGAATTCGGAAATATCCGCACCGGACACAAAAGCCTTGTCTCCCGCGCCTTGCACGATCACCACCCGAATATCTGGATCCAATGCAAACTCTTGGGCAATGCACGCCAAACCCTCCCACATTTCCAGCGAGACGGCGTTGTGCCGCGCCGGGTTGTTGAAGACAATGCGTCCCACATGCTGGTCCTTCAGGGCCAACATCTTGTTCGTTTTAAGCTGACTCATACGCCGTTCCAAAGTGCCAATCTGCAACAGTATGGTGGTCGCGCGCGGTGTAGCGAGTTATGCGTGCGACAGTGGCGCCAGCGCCGCAAAAAGCGTCTGCACCATACCGCCAAGTTGGCCTTTTCGGATCGGCTGCGTTGTTCAAACTCGATCGGCGACAATGGGCGCTCAGCACACCAACGCCATGCAAATCAAGACTTTCACCATTCTCCCTATCCTGTTCGCCATCGCCGCCGCCGCCCTGGCGCCTGACTCGGCATCCTTCGCGGGTGGACACCACGCCACCAAGCCCGCGCCTCATAAAAAGGCCGCGCCAGCCTTGAACGCCTTGCCGCCACTGGAGGCTCAGGCCGCTTTGGCGGCCAACCCGCCGGCGCTGCCCGCCAAGGCCTGGCTGTTGATGGACTTCGACTCCGGCGAGGTACTCGCCTCGGCCAACGCCGATGAGCCACTGCCGCCCGCGTCACTCACCAAGATGATGACCAGCTACCTGGTCGAGCAAGCACTGCGCTCCGGCAAGCTGAAGCAAACCGACCTGGTCTCGGTCAGTCAGAACGCTTGGTGTCGAGGTTCGAGCACCGAGTCGTGCATGTACCTGCCACTGAACAGCCAGGCCACGGTGATCGACCTCCTGCGCGGCATCATCATCCAGTCAGGCAACGACGCGTCCAAGGCGATTGCCGAACACATGGCCGGTTCCGAAGAGGGTTTTGCCAAGCTGATGAACACCGAAGCCCTGCGGCTCGGTATGACGCACACGCATTTTGTGAACCCCACGGGCCTGCCCGACCCGGCGCACAAATCGTCTGCACGTGACCTCGCCATCTTGGCGCGCGCCATCCTGCGTGACAGCGCTGACTATTACCCGCTCTACGCGGAACGCGAGTTCAAGTACAACGGCATCAAGCAAGGCAACCGCAATGCCCTGCTGTACACCGATCCCACCGTGGATGGTCTGAAGACCGGTCACACGGAGGAGGCCGGTTACTGCCTCGTCACCTCCTCTAAGCGCAACGACATGCGCCTGATCACGGTCATCCTCAACACCCACAGCGCTCAGGCGCGTGCTGATCAGACGCGAACGCTGCTCGGTTGGGGCTTCAGTCGCTTTGAGAAGGCCACTCCGATTCAGATGAACACGGTGGTCACGACAGCCAAAGTCAACTTAGGTAAAGCAGACACGGTCGCCGCAGGTCTGGGCGCACCGTGGTTGTTGACCGTGCCGCGTGGCCAGCAAGTGCAGACCTTGGTGGAGCTCAAGCCAGGCCTGGAAGCGCCGGTGACCAAGGGTGCTGTTGTTGGCAAAGTGGTCGCGACCTCGAACGGTAAGCCGGTCGGCGAATCTCCGCTCGTCGCGCAAGCCGATGTGGAACGCGCGGGCCTGCTGCTGCGGACGTGGCAGCACATGGCCACGTTGTTCGGAAAGTAAGCTCAATTGGTTTGCGTCATTTGCGAACTGGCGTTGCGCCTTGTTCAGGGTTACCGAATTTTCAAGTTCGGAGTAATACGATGGTGCGATAACCCAGTCGGATCAACCCCTTGTCTTGCAAACGCCTCAACTGTTGGTTGACCCTTTGCCGTGAAGCCATAGCCGCCTGGGCCAAATCGGCTTGGCTGACCCGCAGTTGAACACCTTCGGGCACTTGCTCGCTGTTAGAACGCGCAATGCGCTCCAACGTAGCCCAGACTCTTTGTTCCAGTGTGGGCAAAACCTGATCGGCCAAAGTGTCAAACAACTGGTTGATTCGCAAGCCCAAAATTCGCAGTAAATCCACCGCCACTGTTGCGTCTTGACGGATCAGTTCCATTAACTTTGCACGTTCGATCTGCAGGACCTGACTGGGCACAGCGGCCACCAAATCGGCAGGGTACGTTCTTTCGGCAAATACTGAACTCAAACCGGAAATTTCGCCGGGCAACATCCAACGCAGCAATTGTTCCTCACCCTCTTCAGTGGTCACGCTGACGCGCAATCGGCCCTTCATCAGCAACAGGGCGACCGAAATAGATTGCCCACGACTCAAAACGACCTGTCCCGTTTGCCAATGGCGAAGAACACCGATTTTCAGCAATGCCTGTGTCGAGCGATGCGTCAAGGCCGAATTCTGAGCCCATGTCTGATACAAGGCCGGGACATCGATATTCTTGAGACGGGATCCACGGTAAGAGGCGGGCACTGATTTCATAAAAAGAAGGAAGGGGCTTGGGGTTCGGGCATTGGAAGATGCCTCCATTTTGAGTGCTTTCCCTTAAATTGTCACTCAGGTAACAATTTGCCCATTCGTTGCGTTTTCAAATGAGATTGACTTGACATGGCTCAAGTTACAGCCTCTTCACTGGACACGATATGACACTCTTTTTCACTCCCCTCTTCAGAACTGCATTGGGCGTCGCTGCCCTGACTTGGGGCGCCACGGTGATGGCGCAGATGGAAACCCTGCGCATCCAGGACTACCCGGGTCTGGGCAATGTCATGGTGCGTGTGGCTGCGGCCAACGGTTACTGCGAGAAAAATGGACTCAAGTGCGAGCTCAAAACCATACCGGCAGCGCCTTTGGGCATACAAACACTGCTGGCCGGTGACATTGACATTGCCTTTGGCCCGGCCGAGGTGGTGATCCAGGCGGCGAACAAAGGCGCAGACCTCAAGATCATTGGCAATGCAGCACGTGACAGCATCTTCTTTTTGATGGCCGCTGCGCACACAGAAACGCCCAATGCAGCCAAGGGCTACCCGGCTGTGATGGCTGACCTGAAAGGCAAAAAGATCGGGGTCACCGCACGGGGCTCCGGTGCTGAATTTCAGTTGCTGGACATGCTCAAGGGCGCCGGCATGTCAGGCAGTGACGTGACCATCGTGCCGGTGGGCGCGCCCAACACCGCCTTGCCCGCCATCGCAAATAAACAAATTGATGCCCTGATGCTGTTTGCGCCCATGGACGGTTTCTGCGCGGCGATGAAAGTCTGCCGCGTGATCGTGGACCCCCGCAAAGGCGAAGGCCCCAAGGAGATCACGCAGCTCAATGGCGCGACCGGGCCCATGACCGTTCGCGGGGAGTTTGCCCAAAAGAAGGGCGCCGCCCTGGACGCCTTTGCCAAGGCCATGCGCGAATCGGAAGCCTTCATACAAAATCCGGCCAATTTCAATGCCGTCCTCAAAGTCATCAACGACACCTTCAAAGTGGAAGGCCCTGCAGGGGCATCAGCCGTGGAGACTTCGCTGCGAAATTCGATCAATGGCGCGCGCTTTACATTGGATCCCAAAGCCTTGCAAGCGGCTGCAGACTATCTGCATCGCACGGCGCAGATTGACAAGTCTGTGGACACGGGCAAGCTCTTGCAATTGCGTTGATCGATGGCTGACGTGAGCGAAGCCTCTGGAGTGAACGCACCGCTGGCGATTGCCGTCGATGACTTGAGTTTGAGTTTTGACGGCAGTACGCAGGTCCTTTTGGACGTCAGCTTGCACATCCGACAAGGTGAGTTTGTCTCGCTGGTAGGGCCCAGCGGTTGTGGAAAAACGACGTTGCTGAACCTGGCGGCAGGCTTGGTGCCGCACACCGGAAAAGGGAACATCCACGTGGCTGGCGCCGTCCCTGTTCAGGGCAATTCGCAAGTGGGCTACATGCTGGCCCGAGACAGCCTGATGCCTTGGAAAACGGCATTGGACAACGCCATGTTTGGCATGCAAGTGCGTGGCGTGCCCCGCGCCCAAGCCCAAGAGCGCGCACGCGCCATGTTGCACGAAGTGGGTTTGGCGGGTTTTGAAAATACCTTGCCTAAGGCCTTGTCGCATGGCATGCGCCAGCGGGTGGCGCTGGCGCGCACCTTTGCCATGGGTTCTTCGCTGCTTCTTATGGACGAGCCCTTTGGGGCCCTGGATGCACAAACCAAACTGCAACTCGAAGACTTGCTGCTGCGTTTATGCCAACAACATCAGCAGTCGGTTCTGTTCGTCACCCACGATCTGTCTGAAGCCGTGGCGGTATCGGACCGCGTGGTGGTCATGACGTCCAGACCCGGGCGCATCGTGGCCGACATCGACATCGACCTGCCTCGTCCGCGATCGATCCGCGCATTGCAGAAAGACCCGCACTTTCACGAACTGTATTCGCAGTTATGGTCGCATCTTGAATCTGGCTGGAGCAAACATGAAGGCTGAATCATTGCGCTGGGGTGGCGCGCACCTGTTGTTCATTGTCACGATGTTGGCCCTGGGCGAGTGGCTCACCGCCCATCGCTGGTTAGACCCCACGTTCGTGGGGCAGCCCAGCGGCGTCATTCAGTTCTTATGGAACAACATCGCCACGGGCAAGCTCTGGGTTGACATGGGTTGGACCATGGCCGGAACGCTGATTTCTTTCACTCTCGGCAGTGTGGCGGCGATGACCGTGGGCTTGTTGTTTGTCGCCTTTCCGAAGGTCGAGAAATTTCTGGATCCCTATTTGAACGCCATGAACGTCATGCCGCGCATTGCACTGGCACCCTTGTTCATTTTATGGTTTGGCTTGGGTCTGGGCTCCAAGATCGCAGTGGGTTGTAGTTTGACATTTTTCATTGTGCTGTCCAGTACGGTGGCCGGTATTCGTGGCGTGAGCCAGGACCATGTGACGCTTTGCAAGACCCTGGGTGCAAGTGCTGTAACCACCTTCTTCCAAGTGACTTTGCCTGGTGCTGTTCCAGTGATTTTTTCGGGTCTGCGTTTGGGCTTGATCTATGCACTTTTGGGGGTCATCGGCGCCGAAATCATTGCATCCGAAAAAGGCTTAGGCCAATCGCTGTCTTACTTGGGCGCCACCTTCGAAGTCAATGGCGTCATGGCCCTGCTCTTGGTCTTGGCCTTGCTGGGCGTGAGCGTGGTGCGGACCATGACTTGGCTTGAAAAACGTTTGTTGCATTGGCAATGAGCTGGCTGTTTTCAAAGTCACAACGCCACAAGCCACCAGCTCGAATCATCCCCTCTTGCTTCTACCCACATTTAACTTTTCGAAAGTGAGCTTCCATGGCCAATACAAAACCCTTGAAATTGATCAATATCGCCAAACGCTACAAGCACATCACGCCTGTTCCGCGCATGCCCAATTTTGCGGCTTGGATCGAAGGCGTGGACTTGACAAAGCCCTTGAGCAAACCGGTTCAAGCTGAATTACGTCAAGCCTTGTTTGATTTTGAAGTGATCTTCTTTCGGCCTCAAGTGATCACGCCCGCCCAGCACATCAGCTTGGCCAAGGTGTTTGGTCCCTTGTCTTCAGGCTCTTATTTTGATCGCCACCCCGATAATCCAGAATTGGAAGTTATCCATTCAGACCCCGAGCGGCCGCCCTCGATTGACAACTGGCACACCGACATCAGTTGGAAGCAACGGCCACCTTTGGGTACCACCATTCAAATCACGGTGACGCCCCCTGCTGGGGGCAATACCTGCTGGATCAGCACCAGCAAAGCTTACGAATGGCTCTCTCCTGGCATGAAGAAATACCTGGACGGTCTGACGGCTGTGCACAGCTGGGAAGTCTCGGGCTTTCGCGAAGCATTGGGCAAACGCGGCGACGAAGCCTTGATCGCCGCCATCAAAGCCTTCAAGCCCGTGGTCCATCCTGTCGTGCGTGTGAACCCTGACTCAGGCCGCAAGTGCATTTACGTCAACAGCGATTTCACCCGCCACATCGAAGGCATTGACCGCCACGAAGCGGTGGGCATGCTGCGCTTTTTGCTGGACTGGATGAAAAAGCCCGAGTTCATGGTTCACCATCAATGGGAACCACACGGCATCGCCATCTGGGACAATCGCTCCACGCAGCACTACGCCGTGGCGGACTATTGGCCACACAACCGTGTGAATCAACGCGTCACGTTTGATGAGCCGGGCAGCAAAGCCGACAAGGTCAGTGTCAACAAACAGGTTTTGGGCGGTGCCAAACTGCGTTGAGCAACTTCCAAAGCAGACTGGCGACATCACGCACACTTTCGGGCTCCTGATTGCAAAGCCTCTTTCGCAACGACTTGGACGGCATGATGTACAACAGAGTCTGGCGCGAGTCGCTGTCATCCCTGTTTTTTTATTTTTACTTTGAATAACGAGATATCACCATGCAAGACCTCTACAAGTTTTATATCAACGGTGCCTGGGTTGCCCCGCAGGCAACTTTGCGCAGTCACGATGTGATCAATCCTTCGACCGAGGCCGTTGTGGCGCGCATTGCGCTGGGTTCGGCGGCGGATGTGGACAGCGCAGTCAAGGCCGCACAAGCGGCCTTTGAAACCTTTGGAAAGTCGAGCGTCGCCTCGCGGATGGCTTTGTTGGAGCGTGTGATCGAGGAATACATGAAGCGTTTCGCCGATATTGCGGTCGCCATCTCCACCGAAATGGGCGCTCCCGCCGGGTTGGCCAAAACGGCTCAAGCAGGCATTGGTGTGGCGCATTTGCAGACGGCCTTGGCCGTGTTGAAGAACTATGCATTTGAAGAACAGCGCGGCGCAACCTTGTTGCGAAAAGAGCCGATAGGCGTGTGCGGCTTCATCACGCCTTGGAATTGGCCGACCAACCAGGTCATGTGCAAGGTCGCGCCTGCGCTGGCCACCGGTTGCACCATGGTGCTCAAACCCTCTGAACTGGCACCTTTGTCGGCGCAAATTTTGGCCGAAGTGTTGGATGCGGCAGGCGTTCCGGCAGGCGTTTTCAACATGATCAACGGTGATGGGCCTGGCGTCGGTTCGGCGATTGCGGCGCATCCTGGGATCGAGTTGGTGTCTTTCACCGGCTCCACACGCGCGGGGATTTTGGTGGCACAGGCCGCCGCCCCTACAGTCAAGCGGGTGCATCAAGAGTTGGGCGGCAAGTCACCCAATATCATCTTGCCTGATGCCGATGTGGTTGCTGCGGTGACACGTGGTGTCCACGCGATCATGAATAACTCGGGTCAATCTTGCAATGCCCCCACCCGCATGCTGGTGCCCAAAGCCCACAAGGCCGTGGCCTTTGCAGCGGCCAAAGCGGCAGCCGACAAAACGACGGTGGGTGCACCTGACAGTGGCGCGACGATGGGACCCGTGGTTTCAAAGGCGCAGTGGAGCAAAATTCAAGGGCTGATCCAAAAGGGCTTGGACGAAGGTGCGACTTTGGTGGCCGGCGGCTTGGGTCGTCCCGAGGGTTTGAATGTGGGGTATTTCGTCAAGCCTACGGTGTTGGCCAATGTCACCAATCAGATGACCGTTGCGCGCGAAGAGATTTTTGGTCCGGTGCTGGTGATCATCGATTACGACACACTGGAAGAGGCGATTGCCATCGCCAACGACACGCCTTATGGGCTGGCCGCCTACGTCTCGGGTACCGATGTCGCAACCTTGCACAGCGTAGCCAACCGCCTGCGCGCCGGTCAGGTCAACCTCAACGGTGCTGCTGTGGACTTGATGGCACCGTTTGGGGGCTTTAAACAATCGGGCAATGGGCGTGAATGGGGTGACGTGGCTTTTGGTGAGTTCCTGGAGACCAAAGCGGTACTGGGGCATTCGCCTGCTGTAACCGCTGCTTAGGAATTGCCCACCCCTAAGGGACACTTATCTCGAATTAAACCCATTGGCCACAAAAAACCGGGGCGATTCAGCGTGTTCATTCGTTCGCTTTATTACTCCAAATTGGAGGAACGGAGGATGTGACTGCTTGGGAGAAATCCACCCAATTTTTCAACGCACTCCGAACGGCTCCTATCGCGACACTTGAGCCATTCAAAACCAATCGTTCGTTAAGACAAATGCGAACGATTGGCTTGAGGCATGTACATGCAGTAAGAAATCTTTTGAAAAATAATTCAAACTGTTTGCAAAACGTTGCTGGCCTTCAATTTCAGCTCAGTTGACTGCACCACACTGGCCACCATGTCCGCGGTCACCGCTGACAGCGTCCAGCCCAAATGACCATGCCCGGTGTTGTAGAACACGTTGGCTAATTTACCCCGGCCCACGCGCGGCATCATGTTGGGCATCATGGGGCGCAGGCCGGCCCAGGGCACGACTTGGCGGGTGTTGATACCGGGGAAGCACTGGTTCACCCACGCAATCAGGGGCCGAATGCGGTCAGCGCGAATGTCTTTGTTGTAGCCGTTGAATTCAGCGGTACCTGCAACACGGAAACGGTCCACTCCCAAACGGCTTGTGACGAGCTTGGTCTCGTCGTCCAGCAGACTGACAATGGGTGCGGCCGACTGGCTTTGCGCGTCCGGCAGATTGACCGTAATGGAGTAACCCTTCACCGGGTAGATGTTGACCCGATCGCCCAGTTGCGCGGCAAAGCTGCGACTCTCGACCCCAGCGCACACCACCAGCCCATCAAACTGGTGCGTGACATGACCGCCACCTTCAGCCGCACTGTTAGCCACGGTCACTTCGGCCTTGGTGCCATCACTGTGCAGGGACAACACGTCTTGACCGTACAAGCACTGCACACCCAGGCGCTCAGCGGCTCGCGCCATGCCAGTGGTGAACTTGTGAATGTCGCCGGTGGAATCGCTCTCGGTGAAGTACCCGCCGTAATAAGTGCCGGCCAGCGTGGGCTCAATCGCCTTCATTTCGCTGGGCGTGACGGCACGGCGCGGCAAGCCGCCTTTGGCCAACATCTTGCTTACTTCACCGGCGTGGTCGAACCCCTTTTTGTCGCGGTAGATGTGCAGGATGCCTTCTTTTTTGAGGTCGAAATCCACGCCCTCTGCCTGCGACCAGTTGAACAAGTGTTCGCGCGCCGCAATGGCCAGGCGGGTGGATTCGATCGTGTTGCGCTCATAGTGCGGGATGTTGCTGATGAACTCCACAAACCAGCTCAACTTGTGCCAGCTTGGCTTGGGGTTGACCAAGAGTGGTGCGTCGCTTTTCAGCATCCACTTCATGCCCTTGAGGATGGTGGACCAGTGGTTCCACACCTCGGCATTGGACGCCGATAACTGGCCGCCGTTGGCAAACGATGTTTCCATCGCCGCGTAGCGGTTTTTCTCAAACAGCGTGACGGCAAAGCCGCGCTTGGCCAGGGCGTAGGCGGTGGTGACGCCAGTGATGCCGCCGCCTATCACTGCGATGGATGTTGAGCTTGATGTCATGGTTCAGATCTCCAAACAAGTCAGGTGTGTCAAGATGACAAAAAGCACGCCCACGCACCATGCGCGACATGCACCCCCTCTGTTTGGAACCTGAGAGATTCATGGCCTTGTCGTTGTGACGGGGCCACTTGCTCCTGCGGTGTGCCGGGTGACTAAGCCCAACAACTCTTCAGAGAAATCAACGATTCCAATCGGTCCTTTTGCCTGAGAGTTTCCGGGGTGGTTGCTCCTTCGGCGTCGCGGTTTAACGCGATCTCTCCCGATCTGAATTTCAAAAAGAACCAACTATGCCAGAAAGCGCTCCGTCAAAGCCACCCAGAAGGCAGCACCCGGCGCGATGATGTCATCGTTGAAGTCGTAGCCGGGGTTGTGCACGTTGCAAGCGCCCGGTGTGCCAGGGCCGCCGTTGCCCACAAAAAAGTAACAACCTGGCACGTGCTGCAGCATGAAAGAAAAATCTTCACTGGCCGTGAACATGGGGCCATTGGGGTCAACGCGCTCGGTGCCAAACAGCCTCAAAGCCACATCCGCAGCCAAAGCCGTTTCCTGCGGCGTATTGACGAGCACGGCATAACCAGCGCGCCAGTCGATCGAGGCCTGCACACCGAAGCTCGCCGCTTGCTGGTCAACCAGAGCCAGAATGCGCTCTTTCAGCAAGGCCCGTACATCGGTGTCCAGCGCTCGCACGCTCAACTCCAGCCGGGCGTCTTCAGGGATGACGTTATTGGCCTCGCCCGCATGCAATGCACCCACCGTGACCACTGCGGTCTTGAGCGGATCGACGTTGCGCGATACGATGGTCTGCAACGCCATGACGATAGAGGCAGCAGCCACCACGGTATCCACCGACTGGTGCGGAAAAGCGCCATGGCCACCGCGACCCTTCAAGTGGATGGTCACGTTGTCGCTGGATGCCATCGTGGGGCCACTTCGGAACACAAAGCGCCCGGCTTCAATCCCTGGCATGTTGTGCAAGGCAAACACTGCGTCGCAGGGGAACCGTTCAAACAGGCCATCCGCCATCATCTGCACCGCGCCACCCGCCCCTTCTTCTGCAGGCTGGAAGATCAGATGCACGACGCCATCAAAATCAAGGTCCTGAGCCATCAGCCTGGCAGCAGCCAGCAGCGTGGCGGTGTGACCGTCGTGACCGCAGCCATGCATCAGGCCCGGCTTGGTGCTGGTCCACGCACGTGCGCCTGCTTCATGAATGGGCAAGGCATCCATGTCGGCACGCAGCCCCAGGGAGCGGGTGCTTTTGCCACGGCGCAATGTCCCCACCACGCCGGTTTGCCCCAGGCCGGTTGTGACCTCATAGCCCCAATCGCGCAATTTCCCAGCCACCAGGGCTGCGGTGCGGTGCTCCTCGAAGGCGAGCTCCGGATGGGCATGAATGTCCCGGCGAATCTGGATGAATTCGCCGATACGCTCGATCAGCGCATGACCCAGGTAGTTGCCGTCAAGCAGGGTCACCCCGCCGCGTTCATTTTTGCTTTCAGCCATGCCGCTTACTGTGGTTCCAGCTTGATGGACTTGGCAATCGCAGCGGCCTTGACCACTTCCTTTTTGTAGAAGGCGTCAAGTTGGGCCAGTGTCATGGGTTCGGCCACTGTGCTACCTGCGGTCTCAATGATTTTACGAATGTCCGGGTTACCCAGCGCGGTGTAAGCGGCTTTGTGCACGGCGGCCACTTGCGCGTCAGGCGTTTTGGCACTGGCTTCAATGCCAATCCAGATGCTGAACTGGAAGTCCTCAAAGCCTTTGGTGGCGCTGGCCAGGGGCAACTTGGGCAGCCGTGCCAGAGGTTGGCTGGAGGCGAGCGCCAGCGCTTTGATTTGGCCACTCTCAATGGCACCCATCACCGGGCCGACCAAGGGGACCACCGCAAAGTCAATCACACCGCCCATCAAATCCTTGACGTAGGGTGCCATGCCGTTGTAAGGCGCGTGCAGCCCACGGGCACCTGCCGTTTGCAGGGCCTTTTCAGCCATCAGGTGGTAGAGGGAACCGATGCCTGTAGAGCCAAAGCTGAGAGGCTTGTCAGACTTTTTGGCCAGTGCGACGAACTCTTCCAGCGTGTTCACCGCCAAATCCTTGCGCACGGCAATGGCAAGAGGGGTGAACCCCACCAAGGCGGCCAGGCGCACATCCTCCGGTTTGTTTTTGGCCGCGGCCACACCCAGCGGCGTGTAGATGAGCTCCAGGGGAGAGCCGGCCAAAAGTGTGTAGCCATCCGGCTGGGCATGGGCGGCCTTGAGCACCCCCAGGGAGCCACCCACGCCCACCACGTTTTCAATGATGATGGGCTGACCAAACACTTCAGCCATGCCTTTGCCGACAGCGCGGCCCAGCACATCGGAGCCGCCGCCCGGTGGAAAGGCCACGATCATGCTGACGGGTTTGGACGGGTAGTTCTGCGCGGCCACTGAAGCGGCCAACGCAAAACCGACAAACAGTGCACTGCAATGACGAATCAAAGCACGGGGGGTGGGATGCATGGCGGGCTCCAAAAAAATAAGGGGGACAAGCGAATGGTAGGCGGCTGAAAACAATGTGTCCAATGACTTATTTTTCTCGTTATCATTCATTTTGCTCATTGAATATAATTTGATTTTGGATTGATTTCTTCATTCACTTGGAGGGCTGCCCGCCATGAATATCAAACATCTAGAGCACCTGCTCGCTCTGGCCGACACCGGCTCCTTCAGCCGCGCGGCCGAGAAACTGTTCATCACCCAATCAGCGTTGAGCCGCAGCATCCAGAGCCTGGAAGGCGATTTGGGCGCAAAGGTGCTGGACCGCATTGGCAAGCGCAATGAACTCACCCCGCTGGGCCTGGACGTGGTGACCCGGGCTCGCCATATCGTGCGGGATGCGGCCGAGCTGCGCCACAGCGCGCAATTGCTGCAACAAGGCGGCCAGGGTTCTGTCAGTGTGGGCTTGGGCTCGGGGCCGGGCGCGCTGCTGATGACGCCGCTGATGTGCGCCGCAGCCGGGCACTACCCTGGTATGCAGGTTTCCATCACGCGTGGGCCGACCGAACTTCAACTCCAGCAACTGCGCAGCCGCAAGCTTGATGCCATGGTGGTGGACATACGCCGCGTCACACCCGCCACTGACTTGAACATTGAATCGCTGGGAGAAATCCGCGCCGGTTTTATCGTCAATGCCACCCACCCACTGGCAGCCAAACGCGCGGTCAGCTTTCAGGACATCACGCAATACCCGGTGGCATCCACACCTTTGTCCGATGAAGTGGTGCGCCAACTGGTGGATCAGTACGGTGTGTTAGCCAACCCGTCGGCGATGGCCTCGCTAATGTGTGAAGACATCGCCAGTATGCTGGCGACGGTTGCGCAGACCCAGGCCATTTATTTGGGCGTGGTGGCCGCGGCACGGGCTGGCTTGCAAGACGGGTCACTGGTTGAGTTGCCAATCAAGCCCACGCTCAAAGCTACCGCTCGATTTGCGTATGTCACGCTGGCTGGGCGAACCGAAGCCCCTGTGATGGGCTGGTTTCGTGGTTTTGTACGTGAGCATTTGCACGATTGAGCGCTGGCTTAAGCAGTCTGGATGTCGTCTGGCATTCCCCCAAGACAGTAGACAAACGCTGAGATGACTGCTGTTGAGCAATCTCTGAGATTTTTTAGTTTGGCGGGAACGTCGGCTTGCGCGACACAAGGGGTGTTCGTATGGAAAAATTTTGCAAACGCACAGTCCCTTTACGTCGATTTCGGACTCGCCGAAAAGCAGGAGCGAGAGGCCCAGACGAAAAACCTCATTCTTCACTGACGTTCCGCAACTGCGGCATTTTCCGGGACGTTCCATCGTCACGCGCTCAGAAAAACCCCACGTACAACCATCCGTCACGCAGTTAAATTACCATAAGCGCGTACGATAGTTACATCGTCAGCGGCGCCACTGTGCGCTGTGCCGCCCATCCCCCATCAGAACGAAAGTGAGACTCCCATGACTTTGAAAATTGGCATCAACGGATTTGGCCGAATTGGCCGCATGGTGCTGCGCGCGGCGGTGCAGAACTTCAACGACATCGAGATCGTGGGCATCAACGATTTGCTGGAGCCCGACTACTTGGCTTACATGCTGCAATACGACAGCGTGCATGGCCGCTTCCCGGGTTCGATTGCGGTGCAGGGCAACAGCTTGATCGTCAACGGCAAGACGATTCGCCTGACACAAGAGCGCGATCCGGCCAACCTGAAATGGAACGAGGTGGGCGCCGATGTGGTGATCGAGGCGACGGGCTTGTTCCTGGACAAAGAAAGCGCCGGCAAGCATTTGGCAGCAGGCGCCAAAAAGGTGGTGATGTCGGCGCCATCCAAGGACGACACGCCGATGTTTGTGTATGGCGTGAACCACACCGCGTATGCGGGTGAGGCGATCATCAGCAACGCATCGTGCACCACCAACTGCTTGGCACCCTTGGTGAAGGTGATCAATGACAAATGGGGCCTCAAGCGCGGCCTGATGACCACGGTGCACGCGGCCACAGCCACACAAAAAGCCGTAGACAGCCCGAGTAACAAAGACTGGCGCGGTGGGCGCGGCATTTTGGAAAACATCATTCCCAGCAGCACCGGTGCAGCCAAGGCTGTGGGTGTGGTGATTCCTGAAATCCAAGGCAAGCTGACCGGCATGGCTTTTCGCGTGCCGACCTCCGACGTGTCGGTGGTGGACTTGACCGCCGAGTTGAACCACCCTGCCAGCTACGCCGAAATTTGCGCCGAAATGAAAGCGCAAAGCGAAGGCGCCTTGAAGGGCGTGCTGGGCTACACCGCCGACAAGGTCGTCTCCACCGACTTCCGTGGCGAAGTCTGCACCAGCGTGTTTGACGCCACCGCGGGCATTGCCCTGGACAGCACCTTTGTGAAACTGGTGGCCTGGTACGACAACGAATGGGGCTACTCCAACAAGTGCTTGGAAATGGCCCGCGTGGTCGGTCGCTGATTCACACGGCGGACAGCAAAAAGGGCGACCCGCAGGTCGCCCTTTTTTTCATTGCAACGCAGGGTACCGTGTCCTGCTCAGGATTGGCGCTCAAGCACTCACGTGCTTGCCCACAATACCGGCCAGCTCAAACATGGTGACCTGGTCTTTGCCGAACACCGCCTTG